>Ga0115012_10001618_pt1 | contig 13075 bp, 11 predicted proteins | sample TroAtlMetagenome_FD_88706 | JGI IMG/M metagenome (GOLD analysis project Ga0115012, IMG submission 88706) | Marine eukaryotic phytoplankton communities from Atlantic Ocean - Tropical Atlantic ANT10 Metagenome | ecosystem: Environmental > Aquatic > Marine > Oceanic | place: Tropical Atlantic...
CCCCGCGACGTTCTACCAGGTCAACCTTGAAATCAACGCACTGTTGGTGGCCGATGTCGTCTCCGTTGTCGAAAAAGCAAACCCCACGGCCATTTTGGATTTGTTTTCAGGGGCAGGAAACCTCTCGCTTCCGTTGGTGAACCGGGGCCACACTGTGACCATGATGGAGGCCCATCCCACCGCAACCAAAGATGGGCGAAAGACCGCCGCTCGATTGGGTTTGCAGGTCGATGTTCAAACCAAGCGGGCCGAGGACTACCGAGCGGGCGACGTCTTTTTTGATGTCGCCATTTTGGATCCCCCCCGCAAAGGGGCCGGTGCGGTCATGGACCAAATTTTGATGACTCGTCCCAAGCTCGTGGTCATGGTGAGTTGCAATCCGAACACGCTGGCCTCTGACTTGAAGCGGGCCAACGCGCTTGGCTACACCATGGACTCCGTGCATTTGTACGAGATGTTCCCGCACTCGGGCCACATTGAGGCCATGGGAACGCTCAGTGCCAAGTGACGTTGGTGCGCAACAACTGCCCCAGCATCTCAAAATCCTGAACTTCGGCTTCGGGCGACTCCACCAAATCGGCCAACACGGCCGTGAGTTGACGTTGCCGTTGACACAGCACTCCGGACATTGCCCAAAGCAACTTCACTGCGGGCATTGAACGGTCCCGGAGCAGTTGCAAAAACGTCTCTCGAGGCAAACGGGCCAGCATGGTGTCTTCCACGGCGTACAAGGTCGCCATTCGCGGAGCACCATCCATCAGGGCCATTTCGCCGAAGCTTTCACCCGGATACAAATGGGACAACACGTGAGGCGGTCCGCTGGGCATCTCCTTGGTCACGCTGACTTCTCCATCGAGAATCACAAACCAAGCATCGCCATCAGACCCTTCTTGAAAGATGGTGTGCGTATCCTTCACTCGAACAACTTCGAGAAACGGCGCGAAAACCGACAACTCTTCCACATCAAAACCCTGGAATATGTCCGTTTTTGCCAGAAACTCCGTCAACATATCGGCCGTGACCTGCATGGCGTTCTCCTTGAAGGTTCCCCGCGGGCGCACCGCGCGCTCACCGCCCCCAGAGTACCACCCGGAGTTCAACGACTCTTAAAATCACGGGCTTTGACGGTTTTTCGGCCGTCCGCCCGGGCCCGATCAACCGCGTCATTGGCGTGCAATCGAATCAGGTCCGACAACGCTTCCATGACATCGCCGGCGCAGTTCATATCGGCGCGCTCTTTGATGTACTTTTTGAGTTTGCTGGCCACCACAAGAACGTCTTTTTCGACCGGCTTGCTGTTGCCTTGCATCTGCCTCATCAACCGTGCGCGGAGTTCATCCGAATCTCCACCGCCGCTGGGCATCCGAGAAGCCGCCGTTGGTTCTCGAGGCGATGTTTGCTCCTCGCACCACGCGCTGCCGCGGTGGTTCATGACAGGCACGTGCGCGTCCCAACACCCAACGCTGCAGAACCTCGGAAAAAACCGAGAGGTTTGACAGGTTGACACGCTGCAAATGTAGTGTTTCGTGTTGTAGCCGATTGGCTTTTTGCAGCTGCCGCAGTGTTTCCATACTAATGCCATGATCGGTCTCCAATGGACCATAAAGTACCATGGAGAGAGACACAACTCATTGCATTGGCTGCGGCGTCTCTATCTGAATTCCCCGAAGCGCCTCTTCTTTCGGCCCACCAGATCCATCACTGTATCGTCCAGCGTTTCGTTGGGTCCCCGGGGCGACCAATTCAACTCAGCACGGGCTTTGGCGGAATCGGCGGTCCAGTGGTGACACGCGAGTTCGAGATCTTCGCGGCTGATGACCGGCCCCACCCCCGCGCTGATCCCACGTTCTTTCCCCCACCGGGGAAACCATCCCAATGCGCGGCGCGTAAGTTGAGGCATGGCCAGAATCGGTTCAGAACGACCCGCGAGGCGGGCCAAGCGAGCGTAAAACTCTTCAAAGCTCAGGTTGCCCGAAGCGAGCAAATACCGTTCTCCTGCGCGGCCGCGGGTCAAGGACGCCTCAATGGCGCTCACCGCATCGCGCACATCAACAAAGGAAATGGTGCCGGGCGGCGCAAACGGAACGCCATGGTCAAGAAACACCGACACCGCGTGAGTGGACGCTCCACCGGGGTCATCTCCGGGCCCGAGCAACAAACTGGGGTTGAGGCAAATGACATCCAAATCTTGGCATTGGAGCGCAAGTTGTTCTGCGTACAACTTTGACCGGTAATAGGGCCACCGCGAAATGATGGCTTCGGGAGAATCGGACTGTTCGGTTCCCACAAAGTCTTGGTCCGCCGAAACCGCCACCGTTCCTGAAGTCGACATGTGAATCAAACGGGGGACTCGAGCGCTCTTCGCCGCTTCGATCACCTTCTGGGTTCCGGTCACGTGAACGGCCCATGTCTCATCGGCCCGATCCAGACCGTGAGACACCAACCCCGCCGCATGAATCACGACATCGGCCTTGGCGAATGCGGCTTTGAGGCCACGCCCCTTGACCACGTCAATCTTTTTGCTTTCGCAGCCTTCTGGGGCATTGCCAGAGCGTGAAATGCACACCAAATCATGGTTCGGCGCCAAGCGCTCCACCAAATGACGGCCCAAAAAACCGGTGGATCCTGTGATGGCAATCCTCATTGTCCGTCAAACTCCGTCAAATCAAACACCCTTGAAAACTCGATGAGCAAGGGAATGTCATTGGTCTTGATGGCGCCCGACATGAACTCAGCTGGAGTGGGCACATAGGCTTCGCTGATCAAGCGGTTGATCATGTCCGGTGTCGCTTTGACGACGCAATCGGCCGAACCGGTCGAAGGACGGCCCGGCTGAACGGAGCATTCTTCTGCGGTCACCGCAACGGAGTACTTGACTTCGCCCAACGAGAAATACCAGGAGACCGCTCGCTCGATGCGCTCGGGATCGTATCGTTTCGACAATCCCTCAAATGCGGCGGCAACTTTCATCTCGGGGGTCTCTTTGGGGGCTTCCGCGGCCGCCACGGCTTCCCCCGCTTGGGCACGGCTCAAATCCAAGACCTCACCCTTCGACAACGCTTCCACTGCCGCGTGAGCCAACCGGGCCACCTTTCGCGCGGCGTTGCCGGGACTTTCCCCTTCGGTCGCCGGCCGCAAGTCTTCGATGGCCAAGGGCGGCCCGCTCCGACCGTGAATGTTCCGATTCTTGGGCACCACGCTGCCCTTCGGAAGCGAACGGTAGGCGCCCTCGATGTGAAGGGGCAGAATGTCGACACCCGCATCCATCGCAATCTTGCCGATCAAGGGTTTGAACTCGGCGAGCTGACCGGAGGTTTGCCGTGTCCCCTCGGGAAAAATCAAGACGATGCGACCGCGTTCCACCACATCGATTGCCTGCCGAAGACTGGTTCGGAAGCCGGCTTTTCGGTCGAGGGGTGTGATGTTCGTGAGGTGTTCGAAGTACGCAACCTTCCATCGGTTGCCCTCAAAAAAGTAGTCCTTGGCCGCCAGTGCAGTCATCTTGTCGCCGTACGGCCCCAAGGCGTGCTTCACCAAACCCATGTCCAAATGACTGGTGTGATTGGAGACCACGATGGCGGTTCGGTTCTGCGGGATGTTCGCTCGACCGGTGACTCGAGTGTTGAGCAGGGCCCCGTTCAAGGTCCGCTGAAGCATGCCCATGCCTTCCTTGAGTGCACTGGCCAGCGGTGCCGGTAGATCGATCGCACCGGGCCCTTCATCCGAATCGTCGACCGGAGCGGGAGGAGCGCCGACCAACTTGACGACATCGGCGGCTGTCTCGCATCGGGACAACACAACCGGGTCAATGCTTCCAGAGCCGATGCCCTCAAGAGCACTGGCCAACTCCACCCACATCAACGAGTCGAAGCCATGACTTTCCAGCAGATTGGTTCCCATCTGGATCGCATCCGCTTCCACCCCAGCAACACCCGCGATCGCGCGGGCCACCGGGCCATGGAGTCCTTCGCCGCGTTTGACGGTGGGCGTTGCGGCAATGATTTTCTCCAGGCTCTTTCGAGCCTCTCGTCGCTGAACCTTTCGAGTGGCGGTGCGCGGCAACGGAGCATCCACCAAATGAACCACAGTGGGACGCTGAGTGGAACTGAGGCGAGCCAACGCTTCCGTGATCTGTTGCCGGGCATCCGAACCGGTCACGCCGTCGGCGGCGCGCGCCAGCATTCCCAAGCGCTCTCCTCCCCGCGGATCATCAATCCCCACCAAGGTGTATTCCTCCACGCCCTTGATGGTGCCGAGGAGATTTTCGGCGTCATCAAGGTAGACATTTTCGCCGCTTGAAGTCACCACGACCTCTTTTGCCCTGCCCACGAGAAACAACCGCTCCTTGTGGTCGAGCCGACCCATGTCCCCGGTGTGCAACCAACCATCGGCATCCACGGTTTCGGCGCTGGCTCTCTCGTTGCCGAAGTAACCTTGCATCACATTGGGGCCGCGGGCCCAGACCTCACCCACCCCATCTTTGTCCGGTTGATCAATCTTTAGTTCAACGCCGGGAATCGCTTGGCCCACGTGACCGCTCTTGGACCCGGGGCGCGCGCGCGCGACGGTCAACACAGGACTGGCTTCGGTCAACCCATAGCCTTCAGACAAGTGCAAACCGAGCCCTGAAAACAGGACTTGCGTGTCCTTGGGAAGGGCCGCCCCTCCGGAGATGAGAAGTCGAATGTTCCCACCGAACTTGGAGTGCACAGAACCGAACAACATCTTGCCCAGGTCCAAGCCGGTGCCCTTTCCTATCTTTCGATTCAAATCCAAGCCGAGATCGAAGCCGAGATTGAACAGTTCGCCCTTGCTTTTGACCTGGCTGCGAATGCGTCGTTCCAACAACTGCCAGAGCGCCGGTACGCCGACCATGCAGGTGACACGACCCTCTTTGAGCCCGTAGGCCAACCGATCGCCATCAATGCTGTCCAGGTAGATGATTCGGGCACCCTTGGACAAGGGCAACAGCAATCCGCACCCAAACTCAAAGGCATGGTGAAGCGGCAGTACACTCAGCAAGCGATCGGTCTCGCGCAACGAGAACACGCCCGAAACCGAAGCGATGAGGGCACAAAAATTGGCGTGGCTCAGCATCACACCTTTGGGCATCCCTGTGGTGCCGGATGTGTACAAAATGCTCGCCAAATCCGAGCCTTTGATGGTGGGAGCCGACAGCACGGCCGAAGCGTCGGGGGCGGTGACAGCGTGAATGTCGTGCACCGGCAAATCGGTGTCGAACGACGTTGCGGTTTCGGCGTCCAACACCGCAGCAACGGCACCCGAGGCCGCCTGAATGGTCTGCACGGATGCCCGATCCAAACCCGGATCCAAGGGCACGGCGACGGCACCAAGGCGCAGAATCCCGAAATAGGCCGTCGCCCAATCGGGGTGGTTGGCGGCGCTCAGAATCACCCGGTGGCCGGCCTCCACACCTGCAGCCTGCAGTCGGGCTGCCGTGGCTATCGTGCGCAGCCGAAGATCCCGGTAGCTGACCACCGTGAAGCCATCTTCGTGGGTGCGCAACAGTGCTGGCGCCAGGTCGTGGTGCTCCGCCGAGTTGTCGAGCATCGAGACCAAATCGTCGTGGGGACGAATCGGCTTGGCCATCTTCTTGATCTTCTCGTCAATCAAGGGCGTGACGTTCTTTTGCAAACCGGGCCCATGGACTTCGAGCAAATAGTGCCGCCAGTCGATCCGTTCGGGGGACCAATCCAGCAACTGTTTGTCATCGTCATCCAAGCGGCGGTGGGCGGCCCGCACATTGGCGCACGAAAACCGGTAGTTGTGCGTCGCCATGAACGGAATGAACTGGTCGGTGATTCGGGCTTGGATGGAAATGCCCTTGGACAACCCCGCCAAAGCGCTGGATGCTGGACCGGCCAAAGCCTCCAAGGGACCTTCGGCGAACTTTCCAACCAGCTTCGACAACTGACCCACTTTCTCTGAGCGGAAATGGGGGCCCCACTTGTTGTAGTCGGCGGCCGTCATCGACTCGGGCTCCAAGCGCGACTGGATCCAGTTGACCACCGGATTGCCTCCAGCGTCGCGCACATAATGGCGCCGTTTGAACAAACCCACGAGCTCGATCAATCGGTTGATGTTCAGTCCGTTCGTGTCGGACGTCCCGTAGTGGTACACCACGCGATGCCGGCCCTCGATCAACTCGGCCAAGGTCAAAATCATCCCGGCCGCGACCTGATCGACGGGGATAATGTCGAGGCAGGTTTCGTCTTCTTTTGGGTAGACAACCGGGCCTTTCATCGCCAAATAAATCACCGGAGCCGACGTGTTGATTCCTTCGTTCCAACCGGTTTTTGGGTAGGCCACCGCCGACTCAATGACCGCCGGTCGCGCGATCACAAACGGCACACCGGAAGCGGCCAAAATCTGCTCACCAATCGACTTGGTGTAGGTGTAGATGTTGTGCCAACCCCAGTATTGCGCGCGCTCAGTGCCCCAATCCACCAACTGGGCTTCCTCAAAGCGCCGTTTGACCTTGGCCAACTCATCATCAAGGGCCGTGCCTCGGGTCGGCTCACCCTTCTTCAGTAAGTTTTTCTTGGCTTGGTCCAGAAAGTGCGACTGCCGAAAGGCGTCGTTGGACCGGTGGCGAACGCTCTCAACCAAGTCCACGCATTCGGCGATCTCTCGCTCGGGATCCCAGTGCGACCGTTCGAGTTCGTTCGCCTTGGGGAAGGGGTGTTCCCGCGGGTCCACCTCATCAACCTGACCGGTGCGTCCGCCGGCCACGTAGGCGGTGGATGTGTGCACAAACGGGACGCCATCGCTCGATTTGCCCCCCAAATCGCGGGCCAAATCCACCAAATTCTGCATGCCAAAGGCATTGACGTTGAGGGCGTAGTCCAGCGGAGGGTTGAAATCGACCACACCGCTGGCGTTCACAATGGCGGTAAGGGTGCCGCGAATGCGGTCCCGCACGTCCAATGGAACCCCCGCATAGGGCTCGGTCACATCTCCGGGAATGACGGTCACCTTTTCACGCAACATCGCCTCGTAAGCGCCGCCCGGAAACCGTTCTCGGATTGGATCAAACACGGGACTGGGGGCGATCTCGGACCAGAACCGCTCTTCGCTGGTTTGCACCACCGCATCGCCGCGTTTTCGGGCCCGAACGACCAAAAAGATGTGTTCCACCTCAGGGAAGTGGTGCATCAGCATGGAGAACCAAACCTTCCCCAAAAAACCGGTTCCGCCCATGACCAACAAGCGACTTCCGGACAACTGCGCCCGAACATCCAACCGGTCTGTTTGCGGCCCGTCCGACGAACCGCCCTGGCCGTTGCGCGCCATCAAACGCCGCCCTCAATTTGTTTGGGTGCGGCATCCGGGGTGACTTCTGCCATCATCACCGGGCAAATTCGGAAGCACGTGATCGAGGGGTCCTCGGGTCCGTCTTCTTTGGCCATCCGAAGGGCCTCGGACATCGTGGAGGCGGTTTCGTAGCCCAAGATTTTGGGGACGTACTCATTGTCTGCGCCCACCACAATCACGCGGCCCCGGTGCTGGCGTCCGTTCTCGCCCCAGTACCACATGTAAAACGGGTGCGCGGGGTGGTAGGCCGAACCGGTTCGGTACATTTGAATGTACGCCGGGTGGCTGGCAAAGGTCTTTTCAAACCGCTTGTGAAGCTCCATTGCATCGCGGGTCTGCGGCAGCAGTTTATGGAAGAACTCCACGTAGGCGGGATGTTGTTGTTGATCGAACTTGTCTGAGCAGGGGTGAAGAATGATCATCGTGCCGCCCTTTTTGAGCAGCGGCGCCCCCTTGTGCAAGTTGTGGAGGTAGCCCTCTGCCATCACGCTCACGAGCAATGGATTCAAGTACGCGCCCACGTTGTAAGGGCTGATGTATGGAATGGGAAAAATGACGATGTCGGACTGGCCTTGCACGGGCACGCAGTGTTGTTTGTACACCAACTCCAAAATCGCATCGTGCACCGCCTCGCATTCTCCGGCGAACACACCGATCATCTCGTAAGGGGCCGGCACCCGTTCAAAAATCGTCTGGCGAGCGGGTTGTGGCAAAAACTTCAACGTCCGCACCAGGGCCTTGAGGGCCTTGGATTCAGCGTTGTTCAACTCGTCCTCATTCTTGGCCAAAAACGCCAACGGCTTGTCGAACATTTTGTTGTTCACGGTCGTTTCAATGTGGAAGACATTGAGTTTTTCTTCAATCAACATCCCCACGCCGCGCATTTTGTCCGCCAAGTGAGACCGTGCAGGCTCCATGTACGATTCAGTCTTGCGAATTGTCCCTGGGTTGTGGTGTCCGCGAAGCGTCCGGTAGCCCACCAAACCCGTTCCCAGCGACTTGTAGCCGCCGTTCATCGACACAAACGTGAGGTTCACGTAGATGATCAGGTCTGAACTGGCCGCGCGTGAGTTGATTTCCACCTCAATGCCGGCCTCGGTGGTGCCCAGGTACGTCAGACCGCCGGGCCGTTCGGCGTCGTGGTTGTACAGCCGATCGGGCCAGTACCGATCAAAGGTTTTCTTTCCAACAATGTGTTCGATCTCGTTGCCCGACATCGGCCGGTGAAACGCCGTAGCGATGATGAGTTCCACATCATCCACGCCCGCTTCGTCCAGCATCTTGATCACGGGCTCGATGACCCGTTGCCGGCAATCGGGACGTTTCATCGGCGGCAGGGGCATGCTGAGATCATCGATCGCAATGGTGACCCGCATGCCGGGGCGAAGCTTGGCGTACAGCGGCTCGTCGTTCAAGGGGTGGCTCAAAGCGTAGCGAACGGCCGCATCGGGATCGGGGAGTCCTTCAATGGGTGGCTTTGCGTAAATGACCCGAGAACCCGCGGGCAAATCCACCTCCACCAGTTGATCGCCAGAAAACAAGACCCGTGGTTTTGAACGATGGTCAAGGGTGACTACGCAAGGGTGATCGACGCTCATTGTTCTCGCTCCATCGTGCCGCGTGGCGGTGTATCGATGTCCAAAATTGGCCAATCGTATGCACGCGCCAAACGGGCGAGACGATTGTCCGGGTTGATGCACGCAGGGTGCCCCACAACCGACAGCATGGGGACATCCGAATACGAATCAGAATAGGCCGAACACACCGCCAAATCGTGTCCAACGCTGCGCGCGTCTTCCACGATGAGTCCGGCTTTCTCGGGCCCTGCCACAACCGGCCGCAACAACTTGCCGGTGGCTTTTCCGTTTTTCATTTCAAGGCGGTTGGCGATGATGTGGTCGGCCCCCAAATGGTCCGCCAGATACTCAATCGTCCAATCCAAACTGCCCGTGATCAACACCACGCGTTTGCCCGCGGCTTTGCACTGGGCGATTAAATCCTGTGCGCCCAAGAAAATCCGGGGCTTCACAATCGCATCGAAGACTTCTTCACTCAGCACCGACATGCGGTCTTCGGACATGCCCTTGTAGTGGCTGAACAACATTTCGTTGAACAACCGCCGGTCGCGGGTTTCCGCAACGGCCATCAGCGGCGCTTGAAGCAGCGCTCCGCCCAGCCGCATCACCGATTTGAGGGGGCTGGATTGGTTGGCAAAGTACATCACCGTGGGGTGAATCAAGTTGGTCCCAACCAACGTGCCATCGACGTCAAAGTATGCTGTCGCAACCGTCACGAATCGAACCCCTTTTCGCCACCCCGGCGCAAGTCAGCACTGCTAACGGCTTGGAGCCCGGCGCACACACACGCTAGGCGTGTCACCCGTCAATTTCCACCTTTCCATCTCGTATTTCCATGATCACGCCCCCGCTGCTGACGGCATCGAACTGGAAACAGGCTGTCAGGGTGGACCCCTCCAGACCCAAAATGCTCATGGAACCCGAACCCCCGGGTTGACTTGACGCAAAAGACTCCATGCCCGTGCGTTGGTCCATGACGCTGCCCGACCCGTCTTCTCCGGCCAGATCCACCACAAAAGGAAAGGCTCCTTGGCCGACCAAATCAGCGACCGAGCCGCCCGATTCGGAACGGATCGCCCGAAGGTTCATGCTCAATCCCAAGGTCGATTCCAGGTTGATTTGAATCGAGGAACCCGCCTCACTCCATGAGCCGCCCGAGGCCGACCAATCCATGCCATCAACGGTGGCTTGGGCAATGCCCGCCAAACCGTCGGCGTCGCAATCGGCGATCTCGCCGCCCTTGCCTTCGCCGCAACCAACACTCAGAGCCACCAACAACGCGAATCTCATGCGCCCTCCCGAGCACACCCCTTAATCGCGGAGGACCACCATGGGGAGGAGGCTTCGGATTTGGCGTTCGCACACGTCGGAATCGCCCTGGAGACCCGCATGCATCAGCACTCCGATCACCACGCTCAGCACCTCATCCGCCCGCGCTTCATCTCCGCCACACAAATGAACCGCAAGGGACCGCCGGTACACTTCGATCACTCGGGCCACCAACACATCGCCTTCCGAACCAACGGTGCGCCGGTAATCGATCAACACATCAATGATCTCGCGAATCCCGGTGGCACTGAACACCACAAAATCCATGACCAAATCCAGCTTTTTGGCCCGACTCATCCCCGTTTCGATGCGTTCGATCACCCCAACGACATCCGCTTTCGCGAGTCGTGAAAGCATGGTTTCAAACAGAGCGGATTTGTTCGGAAAGTAATGGTAGAGCGTTCCCGTTGAAATGCTCAACTCGTTGGCCAAGGTGCGCATGCCCAGTCCGGCGTAGCCATGGACCGAAAACAAGGCGAGGCTCGCGTCGAGCAGTTCGCCTCTGCGCCGATCGTGGTCTACAATTTTGGGCATTAATCAGGCAGCCAATCGTTTCGATTCGGACTCGATGTGCGGATGCATGACGCGCATGAACAGCGGCGGCACCAAGGCCAACAAAATCATCCCGGAATACCCAGTGGGCAACTGGGGAGCGTCGCTGAAGTGCCGCAGAGAACCGTAGGGTCGACCGGCGAAGGCGTGGTGATCAGCGTGCCGCGGCAACTCAAACAACAAGGCACGGCTGATGGGGTGATCCGAGGTCCACGAATGTTTGGGCGCCACCCGTTCGTAGCGTCCGTCGGCCAAGCGATCTCGGGTCAGGCCGTAATGCTCCACATAGTTGACCGTTTCCAGCAACAGAGCACCCACAAGCGCGCTCGCCACCCATGCCACTGCAGTCGCAGCGCCGAGACTCCAGCCAACGGCGGCCAACGCCACAACCTGAACCAACTGGAGCCGAGCCATTTGATTGTCCAACAAACGTGTCCAGAACCCTCGGTTACGCAGCCGATGGCTTTCAATCCGCCATGCACTGAGCCATCCACCGACGAGCGAACGGAACCAAAATGCGTACAGCACTTCGCCATGCCGAGAAGTCGCGGGATCGGCCCTTGTGCCGATGTTTCGGTGATGGCCTCGGTTGTGCTCGATGAAAAAGTGCATGTAGAAGCTGGGCAGCAACAAGGCCTTGGCCAAGGTTTGAAATACCCGACTGCGACGGTGCCCCATTTCATGGGCAACATTGATCCCAATGGCCCCAAACAAAACGCCTGCGCACAGCACGGTTCCCACCAGTTCCACTGGCGTGAAACCCGCATGAGAGACCCGCCAGAACAAGACACCTGCCCCAATCCACACCATGCAAAAGGCGTTGATCAGCAACAAATCGTGCGCGAGCTTATGCTCGCCGCCCGGCGCGCTGGTTCGATGTCCCAGGCCGGGCACGAACAGCTCAACCAGCGGAACCGCACCAAAGGCGATGGCAGGAAACACCAGCGGGTAGACCCCACCGCTGAGCATGCCCCAAAGGGCCGTGAGGGGGAAAAAAACAGTGATGAAGTATGCAAATGGATTCATTTTTTATTCCGAACGATCGTTATATAACCCAAACTGTATGGTGTTGGCAAGTCCGGGGGAAAGGTTTGAACTCCAAAGCACTCACTGAGTCCCAACTCGAGCACTACCGAACCCATGGATTTGTGGGCGGCATCGACGTTCTCAATCCGGACCAAACCGCAATCGCGTTTCGAAAACTCATCGCCCTCGAGGCCGAGGAACTCACCCACCGGCCTTCGCAATGGTTGGACGAGTCGTACCAACCCTGGACCGAACGGGGCAATCCATGGTGGCATTGGTTCAAGCCGATGTGCACCCACCCAAGAATTATTGCTTCGGTGACGTCAATCTTGGGGCCCAATCTGTTGATTCGAAACGCCGATATTTTCATCAAACCGATCGACGTGCGTCTGAAAAACACCGACGCCAAAAAACACGCCTCGGGCCCAATGCCCCAAGGTTCGGACTGCGAAATTCGTTGGCATGTGGACACCGTTGCCCCCACCGAAGCGGCGGGGAAAATGGTGACTGCGTGGCTGGGTTTGACGGACAGTTCTTTGGACAATGGCTGCATGGAGTGGATTCCCGGTAGCCACACAATGGTGATGCCTCCCGAGTGCCAAGACAAACACAGTCTGAGTTTCCAGGGAAAAAACCTGCAAATGGCCAATGGTTCCATTCGCGTCGCGAACCAGATGCAGGCAGGCCAACTATCAATCCATCATTTCCGCACCGTCCATCGCTCTGGAGTGAACATCACCGCCTCCCCACGCGTGGGCCTCGTGATCCGCTTTATGGCCGCGGATGTAGACCCCGAAGTCGCCGAGTCCGGAAGGGGCTTTTTGGCCGCGGGAAAACCCGTAGATGACCGTTTTACCCTGAGGCCAACATTCCCGGTCACTTGGAAGCGCTCCACAGAATCCTTGATCGCCCCTTGAGCGACCGGGCCATTCATGGTGTAGGCTACTGCCCAGGAGGCCGCCCATGCCACGCATCTTGATTCCCCTTTCCTTGCTGTTCGCCTTCGGGTGTTCACCCGTCAAAGCCGTGAGCGGATCCCAGGACCAAGTGGGTGAAGTGGATCCAACGACGCCAAGTCAAGACGACACGGGCACCATTGAGCCCGACGCTGACACCGGAGCGGATGACAGCGGGCAATCCGATGCCGATGCAGACGCCGATGCAGACGCCGATGCAGACGCCGATGCCGATGCAGACGCCGATGCAGACTCCGATGCCGATGCCGATGCCGATGCCGATGCCGATGCAGACGCCGA
>Ga0115012_10001620_pt1 | contig 13062 bp, 8 predicted proteins | sample TroAtlMetagenome_FD_88706 | JGI IMG/M metagenome (GOLD analysis project Ga0115012, IMG submission 88706) | Marine eukaryotic phytoplankton communities from Atlantic Ocean - Tropical Atlantic ANT10 Metagenome | ecosystem: Environmental > Aquatic > Marine > Oceanic | place: Tropical Atlantic Ocean...
ACGCGAGGAACAGACCCGAAGACAAGACAAAGGCAGATGGATGGGACATGAACGACCTCCTCAGTGCATCGGGGTCTGGACGCTCCGGACCCATCAATTTCGCCGGCCCACCCTACCACGGACGGAACGACGCTCCGGGCCGGTGGGCCCGCGGGCAGGGAACCCGTGGGGAGACGGGGTCATCCAAGGGCAGCTACCCAGATGTCAGGGCGTGCCCATGATCATGTTGTAGGTCGCGCTGGTGGTGCCCGTCGCGACGTAGCCTGTGCTGTTTCCTGCAGAAGCGACCGGCTCACCCACTTCGTTGAGTGTTCCATCGAGGTCGGTGTCTGCATAGGCCCACAGGTAGGTCTCGGCGTTGCCGGGGACCATGAGCTGGTATGTCACGGCGCTCTGACCAGCCAGGTCGGTCCAGTCGAACTCCTGGTAGTCGAAGGAGTTCGAGATGGCGGTGGAGACCGCGACGCTGGTGTTGGGCCGGTACTTCAGTGCCACCACGTAGATCTTGGAGCCGGGGTCGAGGTCGTCGAAGGTCCCCGAGTCGTAGGTGATCTCGCCGGAGAGACGGACAAAGGGAACGATCTCGATGCTGTTGTCTTCTGGCTCGCCGGTGGTGGGATTGATGATCGGGATCTGGATCTCATAGTCGGTGAGGTCGGCGGTATCGACGAAGATCGGATTGCCGTTCGTGTCGGGGGCCGTGACGTATGCACCGCTGAGGTCGGCCGGGTCGAACAGCCCGTTTTGGTTGCTGTCGATGGAGCCGATGAGCTGGACGGATCCAAGCTCCGGGCACACGTCGGTCATTGCGTAGGAGCCGGTACCGTCCGCAGCGACGTCGAAGATGTTGTAGTAGAGGGGACCGTTGCCGCTGGTGTCGACCAGCATGGCGAGCCCGGAGCCCTCGTAGTCGACGCCGACCGTGGCGGGTCCCGAGACGACAAGGTTGCAGTCTGCGCCGCTGCCGCCGCTGCCGCCGCCGCTACCGCCGCCGCCGTCCGGGTCGTACTCGGCCACGATCTTGATCTCGACGTCGGTGATCTCGGCTCCGTCGGTGATCTCGACAGGGTCGGGCCACACGCCGACGGGTTCGGCAGACTCGATGATCGTGTTGCCGTTTTCGTCGACGATCGCGTAGACGGTGATCTCTCCGTCCTCGGTCATCGTGATCGTCATCTCGAATTCGTTGGGTCCGAAGTCGGGGCTGTTGACGGCAGCGGTGCCGCGGTAGCTCTGGCTGCCGTCGCCGTTCGGGTCGTTGTACCCACCCACGAAGATGTCGCCGTAGGGAACGCTGCTGAGCTGGGAGGTGTCGACCGGCTCGCGCTCGCCATCGACGACCTGGACGAGCTCGACCTCGACGGTGCCACGCACGGTCGCGGTGATCGGTTCCGGCTCTTTGTCTTCGTCTGGGTCGGTCGTTGCGTCGTCTCCGGAGTCGGTGTCGGGTTCCGTTCCGGTGGAGTCGTCGTCGCCGGAAGCGTCAGAGATGTTGCCGGTGTCCACCTCGATGCCTTGGTCTCCCATGCCCTTGCCAGAACAGGCCGTCATGGCGCACAGGGAAAAGGTCGCAATAATTTTGACTGAGGACATCCAGATCTCCGTTCGAGGGTCGATGGTACAGGACGACGCCAGGGGGGGGAAGGTCCTTTTTCGTCCTCGAGTGCGCAGATCGCCGTCATGACCTGCTCAGAGGCCAGGAGGTCGGTCTCCTGGGGGCTGCGCTGCGTCGCCGGGCATCCGTCCATCTGCGGTCAGCGCCAGTGTGATGCGGACTCCGGAGACATCGCGGCTTCCGACGATCACGGGGTTGCCGTCGTAGCGTCCCATCGGGTCGCCCATGCCGGGTCCATTGTTGTCGATGTCGACGAAGGCTTCGATGATCAGCGGGCCGAACGAGGCGGGTGCTGCAAAGGAGAATTCACCGGGTGGGAGCTTCAGCTTGCCCAGCATCTCGCGCCCGCCCCCGGCAGAGTCGCTGGGTCGGAAGAGGTCCAGGTCGATGATGGCTCCGGCTGGTGCGCCCACCCAGTCGAGAGAACCCTGGATCTGAACGGTCTCGCCATCCATGTTCTCAAAGGGTGGAATGCCGCCGGGACTGGGTGGACCCCCCTCCGCGTTGGGGTCTCCGGGACCGGGCGGTCCGCTCCCCGGGCTGGGTGGTTCGGGGCCTGGCTGAGGGCCTTCTCCGCCCGGTTCGCCGTCTTGATGGGCGGGGGCTCCGCTGGGGTCGCCGCCCGGTGCGCCAGGAGGCGCCTCATTGTGTTGCGGACCGCCGATCGAGCCACGCGCTCCGGGGACGAGGGTGAAGTCGATATCGGAGAGGTTGTCGGTGGCGACTTCCAGCCGGATCTGGTCGAAGGGATCGTTGCCTCCGGGTCCGTCTGTGTCGGGGTCCTGGAAGGCTTGGAGCTCCAGCGTGCCCAGACCTGCGGGAACGGGCAGTTCGAATTCTCCAGGACCTTCGATCTGGAGCTTTCCGTGTCCCTTGACGCCTCCCTCTGCGGTGGGGTCGGGGGTGCGAATGTCGATCTCCACCGCTCCTTGCAGAGGGCTCTCGATCGTACCCGTGATGAGGATCATGTCGCCGTCATACGAGCTGAAGGGGACGGACGCCCCGCCACCCACACCGGGTGCGCCCTGCTCTGCTTCGACGGACGCATAGAATGCCGGGTCGAGGGGCACGGTCTCGCCGGTGACCTTCTCCAGCCAGCAGCTTGCTCCGGTCGTCGCGCAGATGGCGATCGCCACCAGGCGACACACGGGCATCACTCGACTCACGCGGAGCGCTCGGTCAGGGCTTGGCGGTACCACTGCACGGTGTGGCGGAGTCCGTCGTCGAGCGGGGTGGCTGCGGTCCAGCCGAGCGTCTGGGTTGCGCGGGTGACATCGAGGCACTTTCGGGGCTGCCCGTCGGGCTTGGTGGGGTCGAAGGCGACGCCCGCGGGGTGGTCACATGCCCGGACGAGGGCCCGTGCGAGCTCGGCGATGGGCACCTCGACTCCGGTACCGATGTTCACGGGCTCAGGAGACCGCCACGCCAGCATCGACAGGATGCCCTCGGCGGCATCGGGCGCGTACAGGAATTCGCGGGTGGCACGGCCGGTGCCCCACACCGTGAGGGGGGCGTCTTCGGGAAGCGCGAGACAGCGCTGCATCAGGGCGGCCACCACATGGGCTCGCTCGGGTGAGATGTGGTCGCCGGGACCGTACAGGTTCGCCAAGACTGGAAACACGGCGAGGAAGCCGTGCGGGCGTTCCGTGTGCCAGGCGCGTCCGAGATCCATCATGATGCGCTTGGACAGGGCGTAGGGACCGTTGGTGGGCTCGGGATAGCCCTTCCAGATGTCCGCCTCGACGAAGGGCACGGGGCACAGGCGTGGGTAGACGCAGGCGCTGGACACCCCGATGAAGGCCGTACAGCGAGGAGCGCGTGCGGCTGCGTCGAGGAGGTGGACATTCATGAGGACGTTGTCGCGTCCAGACGCCACCGGGTGGTCGCGCATCCAGCCGATGCCCCCGCCCTGAACGGCGCAGTGGACGACGACATCCGGCTGCGTTCGTCTCAGGAGCGCATCGGTCGCGGCGCGGTCTGTGAGGTCGGCTTCGGCGCGCCCGACCGCGATGGGATGGGCGCCCGACGCCGAGAGGCGCTCGCAGACGTGACGTCCGAGGAAGCCACGTCCGCCTGTGACCAGGACGGTGGCGCCGGACCACATGTCAGCGAGAGACGGCAAGCCGGTCATGGACTCTTCTCCTGCGTACCCGCAGTGCCTTTGCTGGGGTCATCCACCGCAGAGGGCGACTGAGATGCATCATACGGGAATGAGCCTGCCTCCCGGGGCACGGGGGTTCACCCGGCCCGGATCAGGTCCAGGGTCATCGTGGCGAACCACCCGATGGCGACGACGACGAGCAGTGCCAGCACGCGCGTCCAGTGCAGGGGCGTCGGACGGCTCTCGGGTGTGTTGCTTCTGCCCTGAGGGGGAGCGGGCAGGTCCCCCAGTGCTTGGGCAGTGCGGGCTGCGCGCTCGAACGAGGCGGCTCCATCGGTGTGCTCGTCGCCGACGTAGGGGGCTGTGTGGGTGGGATCCGGTGTGTTGAGTGCCATGGGCACCTCCGGTGAGACAACCAGCACTGTCCCGCCGTGCTCGTCATCGTTCCGAGATCGACTGTAGACGATCTGGCTCGCTCCGCCATCAGGGGTTTTACGTGGTGGACCGGCCGCGACCGAAGCGGTCTGCTTGGGTGGGTGTCCCTCTGGGATCGTTCCGGGTCGGGGCCTCGGTGGATCGCTTGGATGGGCGTGGGTGGGCTCGCTGCAGTGCGGGCGATAGGCGGCCTGACCTAGGTGTGGAGAGTCGGTGTCCGTTGTCGTGATTCACCTCGTGTTGCTTCCGCTGACGGTGCTGATCGGGCTGCGGGTGTGGCGTGGGCAGGTGGTGCCGGAGCTGCTCGAGGCGGCGTCGGGTGTCGCCTTCTTCGGCTGCGCGGTGCTCATGTTTGCGGCGCTCACACTGGACGTGGGACCCTTGTTCTTTGGGCTGCTTCAGCTGCTGGCGTGGTTGCTGTTTCTGTATGCGCCGGCCTTGTTGGTCCTGGGTGCGCTGCGGGCCCCCGGGACGCCTCGAACCGTGGGCCTTCCGCTCGCGTTGGCTCTGGTTCTGGTTGGCGTGGACGCAGTCTTGATCGAGCCGTTTGCTCTGCAGACCCGTCGCGCCACGATCGAGGTCCCGGGACTGGTCGAGCCCCTTCGAGTGGCGCTCGTCGCAGACATCCAGACCCACCATGTGGGAGCGCATGAGCGTGCGGCTCTGCAGGTGGTGGCGGAGGCCGAGCCGGATCTTCTCTTGTTTGCTGGGGACTACATCCAGGTGGACGACTCCGCCGAGCTTGCCGCGGAGCGTGCGGCGCTTGCAGAAGCGATTCGCACCATCGTTCCCCCTCTCAGGCTGGGTGCCCACGCGGTGGAAGGGGACGTCGACCGGCCTGGCTGGCCGGAGGCCTTTGCGGGGACCGACGTGTCTTCGGCGACGGAGCCCATCGTCTCACGGGAGCTCGGTGCCATCGATCTCGTCCTGCTTGATCTCGACACCTCGCGTGCGCCGCTCACGGCCCTGCCTCCTGGGCGTTCCGAGGCTTCCCTGACCATCGTGTTGGGACACCGACCCGACTTTTCTCTGGGACTGGAGGATGCGGGTCCGAACATCTTGATGCTCGCTGGACACACCCATGGGGGTCAGGTCCAGCTGCCGGGAGTTGGACCTCTGATCACCTTTTCCCAAGTCGATCGAGCTCGGGCCCACGGTCGGAGCATCCTCGCGGGTGGAGCGAGCCTGGTGGTGTCTGCAGGCGTCGGACTGGAGCGGTCCACGGCGCCACGCCTGCGGTTTTTCTGCCCGCCGGAGGTCTGGATCCTCGACGTGGTCCCTGCGTCAGGCGAACGCGGCGACTGACGGGTTCAGTGCGCCATGTAGCCGAGCTCTTCAAGCAGCTTCTGGGACTCGGCGTCGAGGTCGACCGAGCCTCCGCGATGGTCCACCTTGCGCAGCGTGCAGGCGTCTGGAAGCTCGCCATCGAGCTGAATCTCGCCATCATCCACGGCCTCGAGCACCACCCAGGGAGTGAGGCCGAGTGAGGTCGACTCTGGCTCTGCGTCCGGTCGAATGATGAACTGTACCGATCGCCGGTCGCCCGGGTACTTGACCGTGTCGTCGATCGAGAGGGACAGCGGTGAGATCCGGACCAGCGCCACATCCGACGTGAACCCGACCGTGAGGGGGGCGTCGAGGGGGCGGGTGCACTGGAGATGCAGGCCGGGGAAGTGGTCCTTGAGGCGCTCGGCGATGGGCTGCAAGAGGGGATCCGTCGGAGACAGCTCTCGCGGGGTCTGCTCCGCGGCATCGGTCTCAATGTCGAAGACCAGGCCGCCTGCGGCGATGGGGTACTTGACCTTGATGGGCGGCGAAGAAGAGGTTCTCGGGTCGCCGTTGTGGAGGGCGTCGCGCCGCTTGGACACCCGCCCATCGAGCCAGCCGACGGGGTGGGTGTAGATCACTTTCTGGTAGCCGTCCCGGTAGCCGGTACGCTCGGGACCCATGTACTGGTTCTCGATCCAGACCTTGCGATCCTGCCACTCTGGGATCCGGGCTGGGTGGAGCACCTTCCCGTCGATGTCTCCGGCGTCGATGTCTGCCCAGTCCAGGATGGTGGGGAAGACGTCGGCGATGCTCGTCGCGGCGTCGATGACACGGGGATCGGACGCGATGCCGGGCGGACGAACCAGCATGGGGACGTGAATGAGCGCCTGCCAGACATGGTGGCCGTGCTCGAAGTATCCGTGGTCGTCGAATTCCTCGCCGTGGTCCGCGGTCACGATGATGCCCGCATCTCCCACTTGCGAGAGCACGTCTTTGAAGACACCGTCTGCGTGTGCGATGTCAGCATCGTAGAGATTGAGCAGGGAGTCGGGGTGCTTGCGGCTCTCGTCGGTGAGCTTGGGAATCTTGAGGACGCTTCGCCCGCGGTAGGACTCGGTCTCGAACTCGAGGTCATCTGGGGGATCCCACTGTCCCCGGCCCGGTGTGCGGTGGCGGTAGGGGATGTGTGCATCGATGAAGTGAACGACCAGGAACATCGGCTCCCCTTCTCCAAGGGGCTCGCGGTCCAACCACTTCTTTGCGACCCTGCCGGCCTTCTCTGCCCCCTGGACACTCGACCCCCCGTACTGGGCGTGTCGGTCGAAGCCGCGGCCGAAGCCGAAGTCTGGCGACAGGAAGTGGTTCGAGGCCACCATCACGGTTCGGTATCCGGCACCACGCATCTTCTCGGCCAGCGTGGGAATGTCGTCTGCGATGGAGGTGAAGTCGAGGGTGCGGGCCCGCTTCTTCTGGACGTTGGAGACCTTGAGCTGCTGGACCTCGCGTCTGACCCGCCAGCCACCGCCATGGGTGAGGGGGTAGTTTCCGGTGATGATGGAGGAGCCGCTGGGGAGGGTCCATCCAGCGGGGGCCGAGGCCTGGGTGAAGTCCCATGCGGTCGATGCAAAGTCGTCGAGACCGGGCGAGGTGTCTCGGAGGTCGTAGCCAGAAAAACCGAGGTGGTCGCGACGCAGGGTGTCGAAGATGAACAAGACGACGTCTGGTTTCTCTTGCTTGGAGGCGGTCCGCTTGACGGGAATCACGCGCGGGTTGCCCCAGTAGCCGATGGCCGGGGCGCCTTCGGGTCCGTCATCGGCTGTGGCGCTGAACACGAGCGTGGTGGGTTCCTTACGGGCAGGCAGAGGGATGGTCGTGTCGATCCATCCCTCGCCGTCCTTCCGCACATCATCGTGCTTGGTCGAGACGCAGCGCTTCACCAGTGTGGAGCCGCCGTCCTCGTGTACGCGGAAGCACACCCGGGCGTCCTTGTGGGTGCGTCGGTCAACGGCAAAGCCCACGTGGAGGGTCGCGGCTTCGCTGCGGTCTATCCGCATGACCCAGGTCGCTGGCGCGATGGTGAGGATGCCGGGTCGGTGATCGGTGTCGGGGCCGAGGCTCCGCACGAGCGGGTGGGGCTCGGCGCGGTGGCTGCGGCTCACGTCCGGCGCGTCGAGCGCAGCGGCCTGTCTGGGAATGGTGGCCACCTGGAGGTCGTCGAAGATGGCGGTACCGACTCCGCGTCCGGTGCAGCGGTGGAGGCGGAGCTCCAGTGCACGGGTCTCTCTCTCTGCGTCGACTGTGAGGGTCAGGGCCTCCCACCCGTCCGATGTGCCCCGGAGGCGGGTGGTGGTGAGGTGACGGCTCTCGACCTCGGGCTCATCCTTGGTGCCGCTCAGGGCCACCACTTCGAGTCCGGCACCAGCCTTGAGCTTGGCGCCGCCGATCTGGTGGGTCCGCACCCGGACCGTCACCTGATAGCGCCCGCCGCTGTCGACGGGCATGCGTGTGAATGCAGGATGGCAGCCGTGGTTCTGTTCATCCTTGATCGAGCCGATCCGCAGAGCGTTGGTGTCTTCCCAGCCTCGGGCGCTGGCGCCGAGCAGGCGCTTGACCGACTTGGACGGGCTGTCGATCTCCCATCGCTCCATGGCCTTCTCGGCGTTGTCGAAGTCGAAGGTGCGGATGACTTCGGGCTCGGGCGGGTCGGGTGGCATCACGATGAAGTGGGCATCATCGATGACCTCCACGGCACGCACCGGGAGGGTGTGGACCGGAAGGTGGCTCACATCTCCCACTGGAGGGGGAGTGTCGCAGCCTGCAAGTCCGATGCAAGCGGCGGCGAGTCGGGCCAGGACGAATGTAGAGCAGCGGCGGGACACGGAACCTCCGGCGCCTGCGCCTATCTTGCCGGAGGCCTCTTGTGCCCAAGAGACCTGCGATTCACCTCCATGGAGGCCGTCTGGGTGTGGTGTGGGGGAGCAGGCGTGTGCGGGACGACCGCGATGGACGGGGTGGTGTCGCTTGCGGGGAGCGAGTGAGAGGTCGACATCGGCGGATTTGAGCGACGTCGCGGGCACCGCAATCCGGTGGCGTCTGGCTGCTTGGACAGGGCAGGAAAGATATTTTGTGAGGTTGTCTGGAAAGACCACACAGAGGGCCGAGTGGACACGCTGTATCGATCCCGCATTCTGCCCTGTGAGGGGAAGTTGTCATCTGTCCGCTTGATTCAGGAGTACGATTTTGGCGGGAGTTCCGGATGCGTATGTGTCCGTCGCTGTTCAGGTCTCATCACTTCGCGCCCATGATTATCTTGGAGCCGGCATGTCGATCGCGACGCGCGACTTGCGTGCACCGTTGTCCAGCCGGCCCCAGGCCGGTCCGGGGCAGCGTGTTCCCGATCCGTTTCAAGGCCGGCTGATCAATGGCCGCTTCCGTGTGGTGGGGCGTCTGGCCGTCACGGCCATGAGCCGGGTCTTCCAGGGCCACGACGAGCTGACGGGATCCAGGGTCGCGATCAAGGTCCTCGAGACCCGCGACCGGCGGCCGGAGATGCAGCGCAAGTACCAGCTTCGCTTCTTTCGGGAAGCCGAGGCGCTCGCTCGGCTGAGTCATCCCCACATCGTGAAGGTGATCGATCACGGCATCGAGCAGGGTGTGCCGTACCTGGTGATGGAATTCCTCGAAGGAAACACCCTCCGGGCGCTGCTCAAGACGGTCGAGCCCTCTCCCCGCACCGCTCTGACGATGGTGGAACACGTGACGCGTGCCCTGGCCGAGGCGCATGCGCAGGGAATCATTCATCGCGACATCAAGCCCAGCAACCTCTTCGTCAGTGGCGAGCTGAGTGGCGCTCGCCCCTTGCGGATTCGCCTCATCGACTTTGGCATTGCCAAAGACCTGGAAGACAAGTCCGAGCTGACGGGACACAACACCATCCTCGGGACCCCCTGGTACATGGCCCCCGAGCAGACCCTGGGCGACCCGGTCGATGGTCGAACAGACATCTACGCCCTCGGCTGTCTGCTGTACCGGTTGCTCATGGGGCGGACACCGTTTGGCGACCGACGGGGCACAGGGGTGCTCATGGCCCATGTCTCCAAGCCACCACCGCTGTTTTCGTCGCTGCGATCCGATCATGGCTTGCCGCCGGTCATCGAGTGGACGGTCCGTCGGTGTCTGGAAAAAGACCCGGAGCGGCGCTTCATCGATGTGCATGAGCTTCGGCGGGCCCTCCAGCTCTGTCGACGTGCCCTCGACACCCCCACCTTCAGCCCACGGATTGAGCTGGTAGACGGACGGGTGCAGGCCGTCTCACAAGTGGTGGACCTTGCTCATCACCAGCCCAAGCGAGTCGGGCGCGATGAGTCGGATCCTGCGGAGCTGGCCGACGCCGCAGACCCTCTGCCTCAGGGGCACCGACGAAACCGGACCCGCGACGTCACCCTCCAGCTGTTGCACTGGACGGCGGTGGGCTTCATGTTGGGTGGGCTGGCGTTCTGGATCTCGTGGGTCATCATGCTGTCGTGAGTCCGCAGTCTCATCAGGCGCATGGGCGTCGTCACTGTGTGGTGAGGACCACCTTGCCCATGTGGCGTCCGTCCGCCATCCACTGAAGCGCCGCGGGCAGCTCGGTGAGCGGGAAGGTTCGGTCGACCACCGGCCGCTGGTTCGGATGGGCGTTGTAGCAGGCGACCAGGTCGCGGAAGTCGGCGGTTGATCCGACGAAGACCCCTTGAACTCGAACATGACGCATCAGGATCGAGGTGAGGAGGATGTCTGTCTTGACTCCGGCCAGGACCCCAATGAGTGCGACGGTTCCGCCTGTCTTTACGGCTCGGAGGGACTGGGCCAGGGTCCCTGCCCCTCCCAGCTCCACGACGATGTCCACACCCTTTCCTGCCCACTGGGCTGCGGTCTTTCCCCAGCGCTCGTCGGTCGTGTAGCAGATGCCGTGGTGGACCCCGAGCGAGCGCATGCGCTCGAGCCGTTCCTCGGAAGAAGAGGTGATGCAGACGCGGGCTCCCTTCATCTGGGCGATCTGGCTTGCGAAGAGGCTCACCCCACCGGTTCCAAGCGTGAGAACGGTCTGGTCCGCTTGGAGGTTCCCCTCTGCGACGAGGGCGCGCCAGGCGGTGACTCCAGCGCACGGCAGAGTGGCACACTCGGCCGCAGTGAAGTGGGCAGGAGGCGCTACGAGGGCACGCGCCGGCGCCACCACGAACTCTTGAAAGACCCCTTCCAAGGGTCCGCCGAGGGTGGTCTGCGTGGCGTTGAGTGGAATTGGACCGGCGGTCCAGCCGGGGTTGAACGCGACACAGACGCGCTCTCCGGTGCGCCAGGTGGTGACGCCTGGACCGGTAGACACCACCTCGCCGACACAGTCGGAGCCGGGAACCAGGGGCAGAGGCTGGCGGGGATTGTAGTGTCCGCGAATCATCAGCAGATCACGGTAGTTGAGCGAGACGGCCTGGACGCGGATGGCGACCTCGCCCGGGCCGGGGACCGGGTCTGGAGCGGGGGTCCAGCGGAGGTGGTCTGTGCCGAATTGGCCGTCGATCTGCCAGCGCATGGGTGCCATTGGAGAGCTCCTCGATGAGGACAGTCGATCATGTGGGACGATCGATGTGGGTGATCCGGCGAATTCGCTGTCGCTGAATCCAGAACGATGTTCTACAATCGTATCGTGGTTGCGGCGGCGGCTGGACGAGTCTGCGAAGTTCTGGACTCTCCTCCAAGGTGAACACATGGTCGAGATGCAGCAGTTGAGCCGGGGCTTGGAGCGCCGGTCTGCGGTGCGGGCGTCTGTGCGCACACCCATTCGATGGGACCACCGGCGACTCGAAGACCAGCCAGGAGAGGTCTGCGATGTCTCGGCGACCGGCCTGTTCCTCCGTCCAAAGGGCGGGACGGTTCGCTTTCGGCCGAATGATGTGGTTTGGGGCAGCATCGACATCCGCGGTGAGCGTCGGGTCTTCAGTGCCATTGTTCGCTGGCGTGGCTGGAGCCGAGACCACCGCTGTGTGGGTCTTGGCTTGCAATTTGAGGCACACAGCTGCTTCACCGAAGACGAGGTCCGGGCACTGCGGTGGCCGCAAGACGCGACCGGTCGTCCGCGGTTGAGACTCATTCGGCGAGATGGCTTGCCTGGCTAGCGTGCGAGCAGGGTGGAGAGGTCGGGGCTGTCGGGTCTCGAGAGGTCGATGTCGAACAGCACATCGGCCCCCAGCTGTTCGACGCGGCAGGGCGGCCGCAGTGCCGCGTCGAGCGTCGCTACTGCTGGCAGGTGCAGGGCGGCGCGGCCCTCTCCGAGCAACACTGGAGAGACCATCAGGTGCAGGCGATCCATGCAGCCTGCTTCGATGAATTTGGTGACCGTGACGCCACCACCTTCGACCAGTACGCGCCGGGCTCCCTCTTCAGCGAGAATGTCGAGAATGTCTCTGGGGTCAACGTGCCCGTCTGAGTCATCGATGCCACGCACCCGAGCGAGACCGAGGCGTCCGCTCTCGGGGACCGAGGTGTGTCGCGTGAGCACAAGGGTGGAGGCAGAGGCGTCCTGGCAGAGGTGGCAGTCTGGGGTGAGCCGGCCCTTCGGATCGAGGACGACGCGAAGGGGATTGGAGCCATCGGCTTCCCGCACGGTGAGGCGAGGATCGTCCCGGATGGCGGTCTCCACACCCACCATGACCGCATCCACGATGGCGCGAAGACGGTGTGTGTGGAGGATGTCTTCCGGACCGGAGATCCACTGCGAGGCTCCGCAGTCGAGTGCAATCTGTCCGTCGAGGCTCTGGGCCAGGTGTCCGACGACGCGGGGACGGTCGGGATGCAGGGGAATGAGAGACTTGAAGCGGTCGAGCAGCTGCTGGTCTGCGGGATCTGCCATCGGGACAAGCGGTGCGGTGCCGGCAGCCGCCGCGAGGATTCGTCCCCACGCCAGGCCGCCCGGTTGCTCAGGTGGGAGGTCTTCGCGGGCGGCCACCGAGCCGGTGTGGCGGGCATGAAGCCAGGCGATGTCTACGGTGAAGGACAAGACCAAGAGGATGGTGGCGAAGAACGACAACACCCATCCGGTCTCGGCGGAGAGCATCGGTGAAGGCACGGCTGCGAGGGACCAGACCAGGAAGCCGAAGCACAGCTTTCGATGGTTGCTGGGTGGCAGCGGGGCATCGAGCCAGCGCCAGCGCCACATGGCCGCGAGAAAGAGGAAGCGGGCCGAGCCCGCGAGCAGGACCCAGGCCCCTGCGCGGTCGAGCTGCCAGACCGCGACTGTGAGGACGAGAACGAGCAATGCATCGAGCTCACCGTCGAGCGCTGCGCCGAACTCGCTCACCGTCTTCTTGTGACGGGCGACCAGTCCGTCGACCGCATCGAGGACGATGGTGATGACCGCCAGCAGGGACACAAGCCCTGGGTGATCCAGGGCCGCTGGTGCGCCAGCCAGTGCGGCGAGGCACGCGACCGGGAGGCTCCGTGCCAGCGTGACGACATTGGCTGGACCGAGTTGTTCATGGGGCAGGTGGCGAGGCAGCGCCTTCCAGACCATAGCCGCCAGTGCGATGGGAATGACTGCTGCCTTGAGGGCAAATGTCAGCGGCGAGGCGCCGACGCCGACCGCCAACGCAGCACCGGTGCCAGCCGC
>Ga0115012_10001622_pt1 | contig 13055 bp, 1 predicted proteins | sample TroAtlMetagenome_FD_88706 | JGI IMG/M metagenome (GOLD analysis project Ga0115012, IMG submission 88706) | Marine eukaryotic phytoplankton communities from Atlantic Ocean - Tropical Atlantic ANT10 Metagenome | ecosystem: Environmental > Aquatic > Marine > Oceanic | place: Tropical Atlantic Ocean...
GGGGGGGGGGGGGGGGGGGGGGGGGGGGGGGGGGGGGGGGGGGGGGGGGGGGGGGGGGGGGGGGGGGGGGCGGCGGGGCGCGCGGGGGGGCGGCGGCGGGGGCACGCGGCGGCCCCCGGACGAGCCGGGGAACTGGATGCCCGGGGTGGTCCGCGGGCGGGGGGCCTGGGCCCCGCCCGCCGGGGCGGAGGCCCGCGGCGGGGCTCCTCATCTGCTGCACAGCGGCGAGGCCGGCAGCCACGGGGGCGGGCGTATCGCCGCGCGGCTCCTGGGGGCCACGCAGGACCTCACATGGGGGGGCGAGCTCGGTGCGCAGTGGGCCCACCCCGCCCCGCAACCCGCACCCCGCGCCCCGTGCCCGCCCCCGCGCCTGTCCGCCCCCCGGCGCGCGCTCCCTGCTGCGCCCCGCCCTCCCTAGTTCCGCATGCATGTTGGGGCGCTGACCGGGGGGCTCTGGGCGTCCGGGTGTCGCAGGTCATTCACAGGTGCGCGGGGATGCCGCGGCTGGAGTCCCACGCCCTTCCCGAGACCCCGCCCCGCGCTCCGCCCCCTGCGTCCCGCCCCGCGCCACCCCGCGCCGCCCCGCCCCGCGCCGCCCGCCCGCCTCCCCCGCCCCCCGCGCCCACACCCAGAGCTCGGGAGCCCCAGCCTCCTCGCGGCCATGCTCGCAGTGCTCGCTGCTGCAAAGCGGCCCACCCCGAGGCGAATGCGACGCGCGGGGAGGGAGGGCTGACGGAGAACGCTTGCGCGCACCGCAGGATACGCTCGGGGCGGCGGGATCCCGCCCGCAGATCTTTGACTCGTCAAAGGTGCTGAAGTCGGCGCAGGGGGCAGACCTGACCCTCCCGGGGGAAACGACGGTGCCGCGGCTCCCGGTGCTGGACAAGACACGGTCCTACACCACCCTGGAGCGGGACGCCAAGGGTGGCTCGCCGAAGAAGCGGTGGCCTGCTTACGACCCCGTCTTCTCGGGGGGAGGCGGAGGGACAAAGGGGTCGCGGGTCCCCGGGGCGAAGTCGCGGAAGACGACCGAGGGCGGGCGGCCAGGATCAAGCGAGGAGCGGGGAAACATCAAGACGAGCAACGACGTGATCGAGTACTACGTGAAGAACGGGCATGGGGCGGAGATCAAGCTGTTCCACTGCAACAAACCCTCGTACACCGACCGCTTCCAGCCCTACGAGCTCGTTGTGGTGTCCCGGGAGAAGGCCAACCTGGAGCACTTCACTCTGAGCGCCTCGGGTGTGGTGCACATTCAGAACGGGGTGCAGGCCGAGTTCACTTCGCTCGGAGACTGGATGCGCGACCAGAGTATCTTCAACCTCCTGCGGCAGATGAAGTTCTTTAAGTACTTCCTGGTCACCAAGATGTTCTACATGTGGCGGTCCTCGGTGAGGCACAAGCTGTACATGCAGGTGAGGGAGAAGCTCACGCGGAAGCTCTTCATGGCCAAGGAGACGTTCTGCTCCGCAATGCTCGAGATGCGCAGTCTGATCACAGACATCACGGACACCCCACTCTCCCTCCTGACGAACAACCACCTGTACAACCTGGAGGAGTTTGCTGACCAGCAGGTGCAGCACCGCAGCCAGAAGGCGGCCCCACAGATCGAGGCCTTCGTCGAGCGCATGCAGCGGGTGCTGGAAAGGGTGGCTCGCGAGGTCGTCACCCAGGAGAGGCACTACCGGGCTTCAGTGGAGAAGGAGCTCGGGGACAAGTGCGGCTTCACCCTCCTGCCTGGGCGTGCGGGGAAGACCAAGTCCATGGCTGCCACAAAGTTGGAGAAGATTGAGCGCGCCCGGACGTACAAGCGGGTCGCGGAAGAGGCCAAGATGCTTGGGGCGCTCATCCGCCTTGCGGACCACATGATGGTGGAGGCCCTGGTGAGCCTCACCATCGGGACGGCCGAGGAGATGCTGCGCCTATTCTCCAACCCGAATAAGGGCAAGGGCATCTTCCAGACGACCGTGTCCTTCGCCAAGGAGGGCATCCAGTTCGTCCCCCGCGAGACCGAGGTGAAGAGAATCGTCAACCACAACGTCTTGGAGGGCATGCTCTCCACCGTGAACGGGATCCCGCGGCTCCTCTTCATGCGTTCCTTCACAGTGTTCTTCGAGGACCGCGTCACGGGGCCAAGTCCCATGCAGATCATCCAGACCACGGACCGGTATGCGGAACTGAAGAGCGAGCTGGACGGGGTGATCACGACGTCCTTCGACCAGGCTGCAGAGTATGGAAAGATCTTTGAGGACTACCGCGTCATCTACGAGTTCGGGGAGAGCTGGAACGTTGACGAGTACGAGCGGGATCCCCGTACCGTGGCCCAGTTCCGCAAGGACATGGCGGTGCAGCGCGAGTGGAAGAACGACGTCGAGCGCATCAAGCTACAGAACGTGATCGGGATCCTGAACGTGGACTCGAGAACTCTGCGCAGCAGTCTTGGCGTTATCACCTCGAAGACACTGGAGGCGATGAAGGCCCTCCTTCTCGTGGCGGCCCGCACGGAGTGCTCCAAGGCCGTTGAGTCTTTCCAGATGCGCATCCGCGCGCTCTCGGACCGCCCCGAGGCCCTGGACAACTTCGCTGTCCTTCTCGACAACCATGACGAGATGACAGGTAACAAGAGGGCGGTTCTGGCCGAATCAATGGTGGTTGACGAGATGTACGACATGCTGTCCTCGTACGAGATGAAGATCCCAATGAAGGACCAGGTGGGTCTGGACGACCTCCACGAGGCCGTATCCGCCTTCACCTCGTCTCTGGAGGACGGAACGGACTTCATTGACGACAAGAAGGCGGGGATGGTCACAACACTGGACAAGGACATCGTGGAGATGAACGAGGCCCTCCTCAGCCTCCTCGCAGAGCTGCACTCGGGCATCTACGTGGTGCCCGAGAGCAACCCGAAGCAGGTGCTGAGCGAGCTTGCGAAGGTTTGCTCCACCCTCGAGGGCCTCTCGGCCAAGTCAGTCACTTACAGGAAGTACCAGTCCCTATTCGGGCTCCAGCAGGACGACTTCTCGAACCTGAGTCTCACTCAAAAGGAGTATGACACCCGGCTGACGATCTGGAAGGCCCTGCACGACTGGGAGGACAGCACCGAAACGTGGATGAACGGCAGCGTCGGCGACCTCAACCTGGAGAGCACCAACGAAGTCGTTGAGGAGACGGCGCGTCAATCACACCGCCTCCTGAAGGCGAACAAGGACGACCGCGTGGTCTACCGGTTCAAGGACGAGATCGACAGCTTCAAGAAGTACATGCCCCTCCTCCAGGAGCTCGCGAATCCGGCACTGCAGTCGCGCCACTGGGAGCAGATTTTTCAGGTTGTTCAGAAGCCCTACCACCAGGATGTGACCTTCAGCATCAACGACCTCATCGAGTACGGGATGATGGACCACCTGGGTGCTTTGGAGAACATCAGCATGATTGCCTCAAAGGAGTTCTCTCTGTTCAACACCCTCAAGAAGATGGAGGACGAGTGGGTCGGGCAGGAATTCAACTGCATGCCTTACAAGGAGACAGGCACCTTCATCCTGGGTGGGACGGACGAGATCCAAAACATTCTGGACGACCAGATTGTCAAGGTACAGGCAATGAGCGCCTCGCCATTCGCCAAGCCCTTCAAGGACCGGGTGATGGAGCTGGAACGCTCCTTAAATACGCTGCAGGACCTGCTCGACAACTGGCTCAAGTGTCAGGGCACGTGGCTCTATTTGGAGCCCATCTTCAGCAGCGAGGATATTGTCAAGCAGATGCCCGCCGAGGGCGAGAAGTTCCGCTTCGTGGACAACTCTTGGCGTGACCTGATGCAGCTCACGACTGAGACTCCCGACGTCTTGACCTCTGCCAAAGAGAACGACAAGCTTGAGGAGCTGATCGAGTGCAACCACACTCTGGACCTCATCCAGAAGGGCCTTGCTGCCTACCTTGAGAAGAAGCGTTTGTTCTTCCCCCGCTTTTTCTTCCTCTCCAACGACGAGATGCTGGAGATCTTGTCGGAGACCAAGGACCCCACCCGTGTCCAGCCTCACCTGAAGAAGTGCTTTGAGGGGATCAACAGGCTCAAGTTCACCAAGGAGCTGGTCATCACGGACATGGTGTCAGTGGAGGGGGAGGAAATTCCCATGAAGAACAAAATCGAGCCGCAGAAGGCCAATGGGGCTGTGGAGAAGTGGCTCCTGGAGGTCGAAGGCGCTATGTTCGAATCGGTCCACGATGTCACCGGCCGCGGTATCGACGCGTACGCCACGACCGACCGCAAGGACTGGGTCATTAGCTGGCCGGGGATGGTTGTGCTTGTCGTGACGGCAATGTACTGGACGCAGGAGGTAACCGCAGCACTCCAGGCCGGAACGACGAAGGAGTATGAGGAAAAACTCACGAATGACCTCCTAGACATTGTTCACATGGTGCGGGGTGAGCTGTCCAGCATGCAGCGCCGAACGCTCGGCGCCCTGGTGGTGATGGACGTGCACGCCCGTGACGTCGTTTCTAAGCTGGTCAGCGAGCAGATTTCCAGCGACTCCGCTTTCGACTGGCAAGCGCAGCTGCGCACGTACTGGGAAGAAGACACCAAGGGTGAAAAGGAGAACACAGCGATCATGCGCATTATGAACGCTGAGGTCGAGTACGGCTACGAGTATTTGGGCAACAGTTCCCGCCTCGTCATTACTCCGCTCACGGACAGATGCTACCGCACCCTCATGGGTGCTATCCACATGACTCTTGGAGGGGCCCCCGAGGGCCCGGCCGGAACGGGAAAGACTGAGACCACCAAGGACCTCGCCAAGGCGTTGGCGCGACAGTGCGTGGTCTTTAACTGCTCCGACTCTTTGGACTACATCGCAATGGGCAAGTTCTTCAAGGGCCTCGCGAGCTCTGGGGCGTGGGCTTGCTTCGACGAGTTCAACCGTATTGACCTAGAGGTGCTGTCTGTTGTGGCGCAGCAGGTTCTGGACATCCAGCGCGCCATTGGGGCCCGTGTGAAGTCTTTCGTCTTCGAAGGGACGGAGATTTCGCTCAAGTACAGCGCGTGGTGCGCTATTACGATGAACCCGGGCTATGCCGGCCGTGCTGAGCTTCCGGACAACCTGAAGGCCCTGTTCCGCACCGTGGCCATGATGGTTCCTGACTATGCCATGATTGCTGAGATCATCCTCTTCTCCAACGGCTACCTGCAGGCTCGGGACTGCTCGAAGAAGGTCGTCCAGTGTTACAAGCTCTGCTCTGAGCAGCTGTCGAGCCAGGACCACTACGACTACGGGATGCGTGCAGTCATGGCCGTGCTTCGTGCGGCTGCCAACCTGAAGCGCAGGTACCCCGACCAAGACGAGAAGGTTCTCATGCTCCGGTCCATCATTGACGTCAACCTGTGCAAGTTCTTGTCCCACGATGTCCCGCTGTTCCAGGGCATCATCTCCGACCTCTTCCCAGGTGTCCAGCTGCCGAAGGCCGACTACGACAACATGGAGGAAGCAATGATGATCGCTTGCAAGGACACAAACCTCCAGCCGACACCGTACTTCTTCCGGAAGACCATTGAGCTGTACGAAATGATCGTCGTTCGGCACGGCCTGATGATTGTGGGAGAACCTTTTGCTGGGAAAACCTGCATGTACAAGACTCTGGCCCGGGCGCTTGGCATCATGAGCGATAAGGGCATCGAAGGGACTTCGAAGGTGGACATCATTTCCATCAACCCGAAGTCCATCACCATGGGGCAGCTGTACGGGATGTTCGACCCCGTGACTCACGAGTGGACAGACGGCGTTCTCGCAGTGAAGTTCCGCCAGTTCGCTTCCAGCACGACCGAGACACGGAAATGGCTCCTCCTGGATGGCCCAGTTGACGCTATCTGGATTGAGAACATGAACACCGTGCTCGATGACAACAAGAAGCTGTGCCTCAACTCGGGAGAAATTATCGCCATGAACAACCAGACCAACATGATTTTTGAGGTGATGGACTTGGCTGTCGCGTCCCCTGCCACTGTGAGTAGGTGTGGCATGGTCTATGTGGAGCCTACGCAGCTCGGGTGGCGCCCCATCATGGAATCCTGGGTCGCCACTCTTCCCCCGTCCGTTCTGAACAACAACCGAGAGCACATCATCGGGTTGTTCGAATACTTCGTGCCGCTGTGCCTCAAATTGGTGCGAAAAGAAATCAGGGAGGCATTCCCTTCCTCTGACACCAACATTGTGAAAACGCTCACCAACATTTTTAGCAGCATGTGCGATATTCACAGGGAAGAGGAGAGCGAAGAGTCTCCTGCGTCTCCAAAGAAGGCTTCTGGCTCCGGGCCCAAGGACCTCAGAGCCTTTGTGGACTGCTCCTTCATTTTCGCCCTGACCTGGTCGATCGGTGCCACTGCAGCGTCGCCTGAGGGGCGCAAGCGCTTCAGCGACTTCCTGCTCGAAGCCTTCAACAACGACCTGAACAAGTACCACACTATGCTGGGCGAAGCGAGTATTAACTGTGACGAGGTGAGGTGCCCTGTGCCCCTGGAACGGCTGCCGGTGAAGACCAACCTCTCGTTCCACAGCTGGAGCTACAACCCTGAGAAGGAGGCATGGATGACATGGGACAGCTTGATCGAAGGTGGGGACATACCCGCTGACGCTCAATTCCGTGACATCATAATCCAGACGTCGGACTCTGTCCGTTACACATGGCTTCTACGAGATGCTGTCACGCACCAGAAGCCTTCCCTTTTCGTGGGCCCGACGGGAACTGGCAAGACTGCGTACATCCTTAAGTACCTCAACAGTCTGCCTCTGGAGAAGTATGCCCCCCCCGTCCTGGTGTCCTTCTCCGCCCGCACCACCGCGAACACGACGCAGTACATGATTGATGCGAAGCTGGACAAGCGCCGCAAGGGGTTCTACGGCCCGCCTGTCGGGAAAGAGGTTGTGATTTTCGTTGACGACCTGAACATGCCCCAGCTTGAGAAGTACGGAGCGCAGCCGCCCATTGAGCTTCTCCGCCAGTACATGGACCACGGGGGCTGGTACGACAACTCCACGGGGGAGTGGATTTTCCGCAACATGATGGACTGCCTCTTCGTGTGCGCCATGGGACAGCCGGGGGGGGGGCGGAACCACATCACTCCGCGCTTCTCCCGCCACTACAACGTCGTCAGCGTGACAGACCTGGAGGACCAGACCTTGAGCTCTATTTTCAAGAGCCTCCTGCACTTCTTCCTCAAGACCGACAACTTCCCGAACGAAATCGAGAAGCTTGAGGACGCTGTGATCTCGAGCACCCTAGACATTTACAGGACGTCCATCGACCACCTCTTGCCAACGCCGACTAAGTCTCACTACACGTTCAACCTCCGCGATTTCGCACGCGTGATCCAGGGAGTGACTTTGATGAGGAGCAAAACTCTTGTGGCTACGAATGACGTCAGGAAAGGGTTCGTCCGGCTGTGGTCTCACGAAATCATGCGTGTTTTTGGAGATCGGCTCACAGAGCACAAGGACCGGGAGTGGTTCCTGAACTACCTTAAGGGTGTGGTGAAGAAGAACTTCGGCGAGGATATTGATGAACTCTTTGCACATCTCGGCCAGAGGCAGGGTGAGAGCATCGGTGTAGAGGAGTTCCGAAAATGCTTCTACGGGGACTACATGTCCCCAGAAAACGTTGACAGGGAGACCGAGAAGGGCAAGCTTTTCTACGAAGAAGTCAAGGATGTACCGGCCTTGATGCTTCGCATGGATGAGTACCTCAACGACTACAACGCCCTGAGCAAGAGCCCGATGAATCTCGCAATATTTCTCTACGCTGTGGAGCACATTTCCCGCATCTGCCGATGCCTGAAGCAGCCGGGTGCACACGTCATGTGCGCTGGCGTCGGAGGCAGCGGTAGGCAAAGCCTGTCCCGCCTTGCCACTTTCATTTGCAACATGAAGTGCTTCCAGATCGCTGTTTCTAAATCGTACACGACAGTGGAGTGGCAGGAAGACCTGAAGAAGTTCTGTCGCACGGCTGGTGCTGAGGGCAACGAGTGCGTCTTCCTCTTTTCTGACACTCAGATCAAGGAAGAGGGCTTCGTGGAAGACATCAACAACCTCTTGAACAGCGGTGAAGTGCCTAATCTCTTCCCCTACGATGAGCGCAACGCCGTCCAGGAGCAGTGCCGCGTGCAGGCGAAGAAGGAGGGCCTCAATTTGGAAACTCCTGCCGAGCTGTGGAACTATTTCGTGGACAGGACGAAGAGGAATCTTCACATTGTCTTGTGTCTGTCCCCGATTGGTGACGCCTTCCGGGAAAGACTACGGCAGTTCCCGTCCCTAGTCAACTGCTGCACGATCGACTGGTTCCAGGCGTGGCCCAACGATGCCCTTGAGGCGGTAGCGAACAAGTTCCTGGCCGAGGTAGACCTGAAGGAACAGCAGCGCAAGGACCTCATGGAAATTTGCAAGATTTTCCACCAAAGTGTCGCTGAGGCCAGTGAAAAGTTCAAGGCGGAGACTCGTAGGATTAACTACGTCACGCCGACCTCATACCTCGAGCTATTGACCCTGTTTGCACGGCTGTTGCAGGAGAAGCGAGGCACTGTCATGACAGCCAAGAAGAGATACGAAGTTGGCCTGGAGAAGCTCAACTTCACGGCGGAGCAGGTCGCGATCATGCAGCAAGAGCTCATCGACTTGAAGCCGAACCTCATTAAGACGGTCGAGGAGACGGAGGAGCTCTTGAAGGTCGTCGCACGGGAAAAGACTGAGGTGGTGGAGCCGAAGGCGGCCATAGTGGACGAAGAGGTCAAGGAGGCTGAGAAGAAGGGAGCTGCAGCCAACGCAATCAAGGAGGAATGCGAAGCTGAACTGGCTGAGGCGATTCCTGCCCTCGAGGCGGCCCTCGCTGCCTTGGACACGATTAAGGCTGCGGATATCAAGCTCATCCAGAGTTTCAAGAACCCCCCAGCAACGATTAAGGTTGTTCTGGAAGCTGTCTGCGTCCTAATGGGCGAGAAGCCGGCACGCATCAACGACCCGGGGGGCTCCGGGAAGAAGATCGACGACTACTGGGGACCCAGTCTCAATCTCTTGGGGCAGAAGGGATTCGTGGACTCCCTCAAAACCTATGACAAGGACAACATCCCTGAGAAGATCATTTCCAGGATCCGGAAGGAATTCACTTCGGATGAGAACTTCACTCCGGCCAATGCCGCCAAGGCATCCAGCGCAGCGGAAGGTCTCTGTAAGTGGGTCTGTGCCATGGACACGTACGACCGGGTCGCCAAGGTCGTCGCCCCTAAGAAAGCTTCGCTGGCGGAAGCAGAGGCGGAGTACAATACCGTTATGGCAGGTCTGCAGATCAAGCAGGCCGAATTGAAGGAGCTGCAAGAGAAGCTTGCTGTTCTGGAACAGCAGCTGAAGGATAGTATGGTGAAGAAAGAGCAGCTGGAGAACGACGTAGACATCTGCACACAGAAGCTGGAAAGGGCGGAGAAACTTATCGGCGGTCTCGGTGGAGAAAAGGATCGCTGGGGGGAGGCGGCCAAGCACCTCAACGAAGTCTACAATAACCTCACAGGGGACATGCTGATTTCTGCGGGGGTGATCGGGTACCTCGGAGCCTTCACGATGAGTTTCCGCGACCAGCTCACGGGTGCATGGGTCAAGAATTGCAAGCAGTACGACATTCCCAGTTCCAAGAAGTTCAGCCTGACTTCATCTCTGGGGGAGCCGGTCAAGATCCGCGAGTGGGGGATTGCGGGGCTGCCTAACGACTCATTCTCGATCGACAACGGCATCATGGTTGCCAACGCGCGACGCTGGCCGCTCATGATTGATCCCCAGAACCAAGCGAACAAGTGGGTAAAGAACATGGAAAAGGCCAACAATCTCCAGGTCATCAAACTCACCGATCCCGACTACCTACGCACATTGGAGAACGCCATCCAGTTCGGCCTTCCTGTCCTGCTGGAGAACGTGGAGGAGGAACTGGATCCCAGCCTTGAGCCGCTGCTTCTGAAGCAGATATTCAGGCAGGGGGGTGTGAATTGCATCCAGCTAGGCGAGTCTGTGATTGAGTTCAGCAGCGACTTCAGGTTCTACATCATCACTGCCATGCGGAACCCACATTATCTGCCGGAGACTGCGGTGAAGGTGACCCTGCTGAACTTCATGATCACCATCGATGGCCTCAGCGACCAGCTCCTCGGCGTTGTCGTAGCAGAGGAGCGCCCGGAGCTGGAGGAGCAGCGCCAGGAACTCGTCATCGTCACAGCTGAGAACAAAAAGCGCTTGAAGGATATCGAGGACAAGATTCTGCACGTCCTGTCATCCTCCGAGGGCAACATCCTTGAAGATGCTTCGGCCATTCAGATATTGTCAGAAGCTAAGGTAGTCAGTAACGAAATTGAGGACAAGCAGGCCGTAGCCGACAACACCCAGAAGGAGATTGAGGCGACGCGTGGGGAATATGTGACCTGCGGCCTCTACAACGCCAAGCTCTTCTTCTGCATCGCAGACATTGGCAACATCGACCCCATGTACCAATACTCCCTGAGCTGGTTCATTAAGCTCTTCATCAGGGGGATCCACGACAGCGCCAAGGATGAGAACGTCGCGCAGCGTCTTGTCAACATCAACGATTTCTTCACGTACTCTTTGTACACCAATGTGTGCCGGTCACTCTTCGTCAAGGACAAGCTCCTCTTCTCCTTCTTGCTGGACGTCTTGATTTTGCAGGGAAAGGGGCAGGTGACCGATATCCAGTATAAGTTCTTCCTAACGGGGATAAGTGGAGGGGCGGAGGACTCTACCCCCAACCCCGCGACAGACTGGCTTGCGACTAAGTCCTGGACAGAGATCTGCCAGCTAAAGAACGTCTCAGCGTCTTTCAAGGACATTGTCTCGGACTTCCAGGGCCTGGTGATGGAGTTCAAGAGCATCTATGATTGTAGCGACCCCTTCAATGAGGACTTTCCAGGAAAGTACAAGGACATCCCCGGCTTTGACAAGCTTCTCCTGGTCCGCTGCCTGCGCCCGGACAAGGTTGTGCTTGGGGTCCAGTCCTTTATTTCAGGCACTATTGGCACAAAGTATACGGAGCCGCCGCCTTTCGACCTCAACGTCTCTTTCAAGGAGAGCAGCGTCACGGCCCCGCTCCTGTTCGTACTTTCCCCGGGCTCTGACCCAACGGCAGCTCTGCTGCAGTTTGCTGAAGTCATGGGAATTGGGGACAAGATCAAGACGATTTCGATGGGCCAGGGCCAGGGTCCCAAGGCTGCCCGCCTGATCGAGGAGGCGGTGAAGACGGGCCAGTGGGTCGTGCTGCAAAACTGCCATCTGGCGCCGTCGTGGATGCCCGCCCTCGAGAAGATCTGTGAAGGTATCAAGCCGGAGACCTGCGACCCGGAGTTCCGGTTGTGGATGACGTCCATGCCGAGCTCCTTGTTCCCGATTTCCATCCTCCAAAACGCTGTAAAAATGACCAACGAACCGCCCACAGGGATGAGGGCCAACCTCAAGCGGTCCTACAACACAGACCCGATCGCCAGCGACGATTTCTTCACCAAGTCCACCAAGGGTGAGCCTTTCCGTTCGCTGATCTTCGGCCTCTGCTTCATGCACGCATTCATGCAGGAACGCCGCAAGTTCGGCCCGATCGGCTGGAACATCCCGTACAGTTTCGATGACAGTGACCTGCGCATTAGCGCCCGCCAGATCTTCCAGTACATGGAGCAGAATGACGAGGTGCCCTTCGCCGCCCTGCAGTACGCAGTCGGGGAGTGCAACTACGGAGGCCGCGTGACCGATGACAAGGACAGGCGGCTGCTCATGACCTTACAGAAAATGGTTTTCCAGAAGAAGCTATTTGACCCGGACTTTAAGCTCAGCGCATCTGGCCTTTACAAAGTGCCGAAGGGCGAAAAGCGGGAGGACCACCTGGAGTACATCAACAGCCTCCCAATGGCCGCCTTGCCCGAGGCGTATGGCCTGCACGCCAATGCCGACATCTCAAAGGACCTCAATGACACTAAGTTGCTCTTCAACACTCTCATCATCGTCGGTGGCTCCTCCAGCTCGGGCAACGACGGGCAGGAGGATATGGTCGCCGAGCTCTGCAAGAACGTTCTGGAGAACCTGCCGCCAAACTTCGATATTGAGGCCGCGACGCTCAAATTCCCTGTGAAATATGAAGAGAGCATGAACCAGGTTCTGTGCCAGGAGATGCTCCGGTACAACGGCCTGCTCACCGTTGTCCGCGAGAGCCTGCAGAACCTGGGCAAGGCCCTTGCGGGTCTGATTGTCATGTCTGGTTCGCTTGAGAAGGTTTTCAATGCGATGGTCCTCGGGGCTGTGCCGGAGCTCTGGAAGGGGAAGTCTTTCCCCTCCCTCAAGAGCCTGGGGAGCTACACCAACGACCTCATGGAACGCCTGTCCATGTTCACCTCCTGGTACGAGATCGGCCAGCCCACCACTTTCTGGCTGCCGGGCTTCTTCTTCACGCCCTCTTTTACCACGGCGGCCCTGCAAAACTTTGCTCGGAAACACACCTTGGCCATTGACAAGGTCGCCTTCACATTTGAGATGCTCGATGGCGGCAAGGACGACTACCCGGAGGCCCCCAAGGACGGCATTTACATCCATGGTCTCTTCCTGGAGGGTTGCAGCTGGGACAAACAGCGGCGCCTCCTGTGCGAGAGCACCCCCAAGGTGCTCTACGCCGATGCCCCGACCATGTGGCTCCGCCCCACAAAGGTTGAGGACATGCTCGAGGAACAAACCTATAAGTGCCCGGTGTACCGGACGGCCGATCGGCGGGGCGTCCTGGCTACCACGGGCCACTCCACCAACTTCCTCATGATGATGGATCTGCCCACAGACCAGAATGAGGAGCACTGGACCATGCAGGGGGTTTGCATGCTGTGCTCGCTCACAGACTAGTTAGTGAAAATGTAGCATAAACACAATTTGTAATTTACGCAGAAAAATAGCCATGATACAATCGGATACATGGGTGTGTCGTCATCGCCCCCCCCCCCCCCCCCCCCCCCCCCCCCCCCCCCCCCCGCCCCCCCCCCCCCCCCCCCCCCACAC
>Ga0115012_10001629_pt1 | contig 13008 bp, 16 predicted proteins | sample TroAtlMetagenome_FD_88706 | JGI IMG/M metagenome (GOLD analysis project Ga0115012, IMG submission 88706) | Marine eukaryotic phytoplankton communities from Atlantic Ocean - Tropical Atlantic ANT10 Metagenome | ecosystem: Environmental > Aquatic > Marine > Oceanic | place: Tropical Atlantic...
CAGGTTTGGCAAGCTCAGCGATAATACTTACAGCCGACATACCTGAAGCCATAGCAAAAGCATGTTGCTCTTCGTAGTTTTCAATGCCTTCTAATGAAGCTAAAGTCCTTTCAAAGAGTTCTCGAGTTGGATTATTTATTCTTCCATAAAAATACTCAGACTCTCCAGGAACATCATTTTTATATGTAGTAGACAAATGGAGAGGTGGCATGATATCACCACTTATAGATTCAAAACGTTTATTGGTGTGGAGTGCTTTGGTGTTCATACCATATTTTTTAGATTTCCCCATACATGGAGTTTAAATCATTTGCTAAACATTGGTTAAATAATTTTGCTAATTTAGTTTTATGATTAAAAAAATTTATATAGCTGGTCCGCTTTTTAATAAACACGAGCAGATGTATCTAGAAGATATTGCAAAAGCATTAGAGGGACATGGTTACGATTGTTTTTTGCCTCATAGAGACCAAACCGGCATAGACGAATCTGAGCTTAAGGGAACTGATATGTCTCAAGAAACAAAAGATAGAATCTTTAAGAATGATCTTGATGCACTTGATGATGCCGACCTAACTGTCGCTTTAGTAACTGGGCAAGATATAGATTCAGGCACTTCAGCGGAAATTGGCCATACTTATGCAAAGCAAAAGCCAGTTATTGCGATTAATGCTAGTGAGAGAAGGTATAGAAATCTGTTTGTCGAGGGTATGTTGACAGTAACTGTAAATGATATAGATGAAATAATACCTGAAATTGAAAAATTAGGCTGAAACTAAGAGGTTTTTAAACCCCCTAATTCCAAAAGCACCAGTTCTTGAGGGCTCTTCTATCAAGCTAAATTGTTTTTCAAGTATATGATTGAAGGACACACCTAGTTCTAATCTTGCTAAGTGAGTACCAATACAAAAATGTATACCTCCTCCCCAGCTACTGTGGTCTTTCATTTCACGTTTGAAGTTTATCCTATCAGGATTTTCAAAGACTCTAGGGTCCCTATTTGCAGAACCAAGTAGTATTGCAACTTTTGAGCCTTTACTGATATTGTGTCCACCAATCTCTACATCTTCTAATGCATATCTCTGGAAAAACTGTAGTGGACTATCATATCTAATTAATTCTTCAACAATGTCATTAATGTCTTCAGCTTCTTTTTTTATTTCATTAAATGATTGATTTAGTGTAAGTAGTGCATGGAGTCCGTTTCCAAGTGTATTAACAGTTGCTTCATGGCCTGCATTCAGGAGCAATATAACAGTACATATAATTTGATCGTCAGTGAGATAATTATTGTCTTCAGAAACCTGTGACAACCTTGTTATCATGTCATCTTCTGGCTGCTTTCTTCTTTTATCAAGTAAATCTTGTGTATACTCAATAAACTCTTTTGCTGCCTCTTCTGCGTTATTAGCATTTTCTTCTGTAACTTCAAAGTCATACATTTTGACAATTTTATGTGACCAATCCAGAAATTTTAAATGGTCACTTTCAGGCACTCCTAAAAGCTTTCCAATAATGCTCACTGAGTAAGGCTGTGCATAATCTTTTAACATATCGAATTCTGTACCTTTGTTTTTTTTAAACAACTCATTAGATTTCTCTTCCATATAAGGCACTAATTGTTGAACTGATCTCGGTAAAAAAGCTTTTGCTACTAAACCCCTAAGTTCTTTATGAAGCTGTCCTTCAAGATTTAATAATGAAAATTCTTCAGATTTCCAGAAATTGTCATAGGTTGCATATTTCTCAGATCTTTTATATCCAACAAATGTCAGCGGAATATCTGTACCTGACAATTCCTCTTCAAAACCTTCAATATGATTAAAGGTTGTACCAAATGTTTTAGTAGATTGAATAGACCTTACATCCTCATATCTTGTAAAAAAATACAAACCATTTATCTCATCCCAAAATACAGGAGTTTCTTCTCGAAACTCTCCCATAGTTTTATAAGGATTATTTATAAAATCAGCTTCTTCTGTCGGTAGGTGAAGCTCAGGAACACTCATGAAATCATTATATTCTTATACTTTTTGACTTGAAAATAATTTGTACAATATATAGAAATTATACATGAAACTCTCAAACCGATTGTGTAAAATATTCTAAGAAACAATTTCAATGTTTGTAAGGTAACCATTGTCAAAAAACCTTTAAGAAGATGAGGTTTTTATGTCAGTAATAAAAGTCGAAAATTTAACAGTTCAGTATGCTGGCGAAGAAAAAAATGCACTAGATGGTGTCTCGCTTGAAATCGAAAAAGGTGAATTCGTTGCGTTACTAGGAGCACATGGTGCTGGAAAAACAACTTTGTGTCTTTCTTTAAACGGAATAGTTCCAAACATGATAAGTGCAGATATGTATGGCGCAATTGAAGTTTTGGGTGAAATACCCCCAAAAATACCTGTAAGACAATTAGCAACAAAAGTTGGTAGCATTTTTGATAACCCAGAGTTTCAAATGAGCCAGCTTACAGTTTTTGAGGAGGTCGCATTAGGTCTTCAAAATCTTGGAGTAGAGAAAACTACAATTGAGAAAAATATAACGGAATCTCTAAAACTTGTGGGACTAGAAGGCTTTGAAGAGAGATCTCCTTTCGAGATTTCTGGAGGTCAACAGCAAAGGCTTGCTATGGCATCTGCGTTAGCAATGAAGCCAGAAATATTAATTCTTGATGAACCAACTTCTAACCTAGATCCTATAGGAAAAGAAGAGGTATTTTCAGTTACCAGAAGCTTAAACCAGGAAGAGGGCTTAACAGTAATCATTGCTGAACATGAAGTTGAAGTAATTGCTGAGTTTGCTGATAAATTAATTCTTTTAGATGAAGGTAAAATTAACGAGATTGGAACTCCTCAAGAAATATTTCCTAAATTCGTTGAACATCAAGAGGATGTTGGAGTTAGGGTGCCACAAGTTACTGAATTAGCTTCAAAAAAGTATGAGTTATTCGACTCAACACCCGTCACACTAGATGAAGCTGTAAGGATGTATAAAGGATGACAGATTTAAATGTGTCTAAGTTACAACATACATACCCAAATGGTGTCGTTGCCGTAAACAATGTAAATGTTGAAATCAAACAAGGAGAACAGGTATCAGTTGTAGGCCAAAATGGGTCTGGTAAAACGACTTTAGTTAAACACTGGAATGGTCTACTGAAACCAACTGAAGGAAATGTTTATGTTGGTGATCTAGATACTATGGAGCATTCTGTTAACGTACTTGCAAGAAAGGTTGGATACGTATTTCAAAATCCAAATCATCAAATATTTGCATCTTCAGTTAGAGACGAACTAGAGTTTGGTCTTATCAATATTGGCCTCAAGGAAGACGAGATAAAGAGAAGAGTTGATTTGATTTCTCAAGAATTTGGTCTTGTTGAATATTTAGAGACAAATCCATATAGATTAGGATTCTCGATAAGGAAAACTGTTGGAATGGCTTCAATTATTGCAATGGAACCTGATGTTATTGTCCTTGACGAACCTACAACAGGACAAGACTATCTTGGAATAAAGGCAATAAGATTAGCTATTAAGAAACTAAAGGATCAGGGAAAGACTGTTATTGTAGTGTCACATGATATGCCTTTAGTTGCAGAAGATACGGATAGGGTTTTAGTAATGTGTGACACAGAATTAATTTTTGACGGAACACCTTCAAAATTATTTTCTGATAGATCTATATTGGAAAAGACAAATCTATTACCTCCACAAATAACAAGCTTCACGCAAAAAATAGGCATTTCAAAAGAAAATGAAAGCCTACTGTCAGTTGAAGATGCTGCTAAAACGCTATAATTATTGGTTTTTTTGAAAATTAGATAATTTTAAAATTTCAGTTTTTTTAACGCACGCTGTCAAAATATTTTATAGAATGAAATTATCAATGTTCGTAAGGATAACCATTGTCAAAAAACCTAAAAATTGGTGGTGGTTTCAAAAACCGCTCCCAATTTCATTTATTTCGAGGGGGAGAGTAGATGAATGAACAAGCCACTCAGGGCGAAAAATTAAGTAGCTCCACAGGCGGTGGAGTCCCATTAACGTACGTTATTGCATTAGTACCAGTTGCTTCTGTTTTAAATGTAATTGGTGGAACTGTCGCCGGAGCTTTGAAGCTACCTATCTTCTTGGACATGATTGGAACAGCAGTCGTTGCTATGACAATCGGTCCATGGTGGGGAGCGCTAGTCGGAGTGATTACAAACCTAACGATGGGCTTTTTAACAGGTCCAGTTTCTATTCCATTCGCAGCATGCAATGTAGTTGGTGCTTTGGTATGGGGATATGGAACAAGGTGGGGTTGGGCTAACGATAAACTAAAATTCTTTGGTCTATCAGTAGCTTCAGCAGTTTTTGTATCACTTATGGCAGCACCAATTGTAATTTTTGTATTTGGTGGTGCTACAGGACATGCTTCAGATGTTTTAACAGCTGGATTACTAGCAGCTGGTAACGACATGTGGGCAGCAGTATTCTCAAGTAACATTATTGTTTCTTCAGCCGATAAGATCCTATCGTCATTCTTGGCGCTTGCGATCATCGGTGCATTACCTACAAACTTGCAGGTAACTGGTCCAATAATGAAAGCTGAAAATATGGGCAAAGCAGTCCTTATAACAGCGGGTACAGTTGTAGGTGTAATCCTTACAGTTGTATCTATGAATCTATAGATAGGAGGATAGTATGAGAGAAGTAACATCGAAAGATGGTCTTGGTGCTGGTATTATCGGCCTAGGTATAATGTACGCAATATACCCATGGGCATCATCAGAAATGGCTGGCGATGCTGCATTTGGTATGCTGTCTGGACTTTGCTTAGTAGCAAGCCTCTTGACAGTTCTTTGCGGACTAGCTGTAATAAGACAAAAAGACTAGTAAAACTGTAAATGCAAACTGTTCAAAAAGTTGAACAAGTTAAACATTTACCTTTAAAATTTGGCGAAGTCGCCCGGTACGTAATAGTACCGGGCGATCCAAATAGAGTCCCTTTAATTGCAGATTCCCTAGATAACTCTGTTCATCAAGGTCAAAATAGAGAGTTCAATGCTTACAAAGGAACTTATAAAGGTATAGATGTTTCTGTCGTTTCAACAGGAATCGGATGTCCCTCAACAGCTATCGCTGTTGAAGAGTTATCATATTTAGGCGCAGAAGTGTTTATTAGAATTGGTACGTCAGGTTCAGTTGATAAAACTGCTAAAAAAGGTGATATATTTATTGCTACAGCTGCAGTACGAGATGATGGAACTTCAAAACAATATATGCCAATTGAATTTCCAGCTTTAGCTTCCCATGATGTTGTCGGCAACTTGATACAAGCTTCAAAAGATTTAGGTATTGATACAAAAGTTGGAATATGCCAGTCTAAAGATTCGTTTTTTGGTGAAACTGAACCAGAGAGAATGCCGGTTGCACCCTATTTAGACTACAAATGGTCCTCGTGGAAAAAAGGAGGAGTCGGAGCATCAGAAATGGAAGCAGCAACATTGTTTACATTAAGTCATATAAAGAAAATAAGAGCTGGTGCAATTCTAGCTATCGAAACTTCTGATAAAGAAATAGTTCAAGATATGACAAAAATAGTTTTAGAAAGTATAACTTATATGGAGGGAAGTAAAAATGTCGAATAGTAATGATATAGAAAAAACTGGTGGATTGTTAGACAATGACGTTCAATATCACGTACAGCTAAAGCAGGGAGATGTTTCAGATTTTGTAATACTTCCAGGTGACCCGGGAAGAGTAGAGTTTATTGCTGAACATTTTGATTCAGCAACTTTAGTAGCTGATAATAGAGAGTACAAAACTATGACTGGAAAATATAAAGGTCGTTCTGTTTCAGTTACCTCAACTGGGATCGGCTGTCCCTCCACTGCTATAGCAGTCGAAGAACTTGCAAACGTGGGAGTAAAAACTTTTGTACGTTTAGGAACTTCAGGTGCAATGCAGGACTATACAAGAGTTGGGGATAAAGTAATTGCTACAGGAGCAGTAAGATTTGAAGGAACGTCTGTACAATATATGCCTATTGAATTTCCCGCAGTTGCTTCCCACGATATGGTTTCAGCATTAATTAAATCTGCTCAAAAGTCAGACCTAACTCACCATATCGGCATAGTACAATCAAAAGATTCATTTTACGGACAACATAATCCTGAAGGTATGCCGATTGCTTCTGAGCTACTTCAAAAGTGGGATGCGTGGGTTAAAGGGGGCGTCTTGTGTTCAGAAATGGAAGCAGCAACTTTATTTGTTGTTGGTTCATATAGAAAATTGAGGACAGGTGCTGTTCTACTTGTTGCAGGAGATCAAGCAAAACAAGAATCTTTAACTAAGGAAGAATATAAGGCAAACATGACTGAATCAATAAACATGATACTTGAGTCGAGCCTTGATATTGAGGAAGGTTCATAATGGCTAGAGTACCGGTTGGAGCATATGTACCTGGAGACTCTTTTTTCCACAAAGCACACCCTTTTGTAAAGTTTTACTGGGTTGCTGCATTTGTAATATTTTGTTTTTTCAACAAAAATCCATATGTAAATTATTCGTTAACTTTAGTTGGGTTAATATTTGTTGTTCTCACTAAAACTTTTCCAAGCTATGTAAGAGCAATGGTTATCTTTTTCCCAGCTGCATTTGCTATGATATTTCTTCAGTCGATTGTTCCTCCAGCAGTTTTTGACAACCCAGAACTTTTAGCAGAGCTAGGCCCATTTTCTTTATATACTGAATCAATTATTTATGGCATGCTATTTAGCAGTCGTATTTTATGTATATGTACTTGGTCTATTTTAATGTTGATGACTCTGCATCCTGGTGAATTGTCTTCAGCATTACAAAAAGCTCGTGTGCCATATACAGTCAATTTTATGATAACTACAACCTTGCAATTAATACCGATTCTTCAAAGAGAATTTGGAATTATTTTATCTGCTCAAAAGTCGAGGGCAATGCAAGCTCAAGGGTTTAAAGCATTATTGCCATCAATAATTCCTGTTTTTGCAGGCGCTATAGACAGGGTTTCTCAACTATCTATGAGTTTAGAAACTAGAGCTTTTGGTGCGAACAAAGAAAGAACATTGTTGAGATATAAAAAATTTACCATGAAAGAAACAGTGCTTTCAATTCTTTCACTAGCACCAATTATTATTGTATTTTATGGAAGAGCTAATTTTAATGCATTTGTGCCACTGGAGGGGTTTTCTTTAACACCATTCGCTGGTTCATTCATAGTAATTTTTTGTGGAACAGCATTTCTATCAATAATATTTGGCGCAACTTTTGCAATAAGGCTTCTTGGCAAGAAGTAGTAATTAATTGATTCAAAAAAGCTCTGAATACATAAAAAATAATTTTGTGTTTAACTACACAATGTTTATTTTTGACAGTATTGGTTTTGGGTCAGCTTTTGCTTTACTTATTCCCCTTAGTTATTCACCTGATATTGCATTTGAGATATCAGAAGCGTGGTTTGCTGCACCTTCAGTGATAATTATCTTTTATTTTTTAAATATTTTGGGCCAGTTTGTATCTTCTTCTAATAGAAAGAAAGAAGAAGATTCAAAATTAGATGTTATAAAGTGGGGAGTTCTAGAGAGGTTGGGTTTTGTATTAATATTCGTGTCTCTTAAATATTTTCTCGATTCCCAGTACATTTTATTTTTATTTTTAATTACATATGCAATATTTGTTTATAGCTCAGGAGCTATTTTGCCAGCATATTTTGACTTAGTTTCAAGACTTTTATACAAACATAGAGCAGTATTTTTTGCAGCCAACCTTACAACTGGTTCTTTGGCAGGCTTTCTGGTTTCTCGTTATGTGGATAGTCAAATACAAAAAAATGGGCTTATTGAAGGCTTCTTAGATGGATTGCTAATTGTGATTATTATTACTTCAATATCACTAATTCCATTGATTCTAATTAGAGAACCAAAATCTAATGTAGGCTTAAAAAATAAAATAACCATCGAATTGATTAAACAGAGATTGAATAACTGGTACAAGATTTTTTCTAATAGTAGAGACGTAAAAGTAGTCGCAAAATGCAATTTAGTAAGCTCTATTCCCGAATCGATTACTCCATTTTTCACAATTTGGTTAATAGGTTTCTATTCAATTGATTCATACAAGATTGGTATCTGGGTTACATTGTTGCTTATAAGTCAAAGCATAGGGAGTTTTATCGTACCTATAGTTGCATCGAAGTATGGATTTAAAATTACATATATTTTTGGATTGGCATTTCATTTCATTGCAAGTGGATTATTTTTACTCGAACCTTTAATGTTTCAAAATATAATATTTATATTTGCTGGATTGGGATCTGGAACATTTGTTACTTCGTTAAGCAATATATCAGTTGAGATTGGTACGGTCGGAGATGCTGGGAACACAAATGCAATGCTTACTGCTTTTAGGCTTCCAGGGTTACTTATCGGCCCGTTCATTTTTGCCTATTTTGTAAATATTGAAAATGTAATCTTTTTTCTAGCAGTCTCATTGATTTCTTCAATAGCAGGAGTTTTAATTATGAATTTTGAAATGAAGAATAAAATACTTCCACAGATTCGATTCTGGTCTAAAGACTCTTAGTTTCTTCCTTTATACAAGAAGGCAAGTCCAGCAATTAATACTATTACCGAAAGATATAAATATATTCCAAAAATAGACCCAACAGCTGCAACCGTTATTAGCATAAATCCAGTTCTTTGATCGCTGTTGTAGGAAGGCAGATAATAGAAAATCTTATTTAGGATATGATTTTTATCCTTAAGCCTTTTTTCATCTATCCAAAATACAATAAATATAATTACGAATGTAATTAAGAGAATCATTTGTTCTCTAAAAGGCAAGACTACCATTATTTAGAGTAGGAAGATTGAGTGCCTGGTTTAGTAACTGAGTCTGAAGCACGCTCTATCCCTAATTTTACAGAATCTTCTATTGTGAAATCAGATGCTATTGCATAGGAAAATGCACCAACAAAAGCATCTCCAGCTCCAGTGGTATCAATTGCTTTAACCTTTGGTGCTTCAACTTTTTTCACAACACCATTTTCTATGTAGGATGCACCTTTTTCACCCAAGGTTACAATTAGGTTCGACTTTATTGATTCAGAATAATTTATTAAATTATTATCTTCAAAAGCACTTAGACCAGAGATAGTTTCAAACTCTACTTCATTAGGTATAAACCAATCAGTAACATCCAAGAGACTGCCGGAAGGGATTTTTGCAGGAGCAGGATTTAAAATTGTTGTAATATTATTAGATTTTGCATATTCAAAAACTTTTTCGGTAACTTCTAGGGGGATTTCAAATTGTCCGATTATTGCCTTTAAATCACCTATTTTTTTTATAGCCTCTACTGCATCATCTCCATTGATTAAATCATTCGCACCGGAGACTACAATTATTCTGTTTTGTCCTGAGCTATCTACCCATATTGGAGCAACTCCACTTGACCCAGGTACTCTCTGAATATAATCAACGTTTACACCATTTTTTTTATAGTTTTCTATGGTCATGTCTGCATATACATCATCACCTAAACAGGTAATCATATATGTTTCAGCACCCATGAGTCCTGACATAACAGCTTGATTTGCACCTTTACCCCCAAAACCCATTTTGTATTCATTACCAAAAACAGTCTCCCCATCAGACGGGGTATTTTCTACATAAGCAATTTGATCAATATTAGAGCTACCTACTACACAGATTTTTGAAGCCATGCAAGAATTATAAAAATATTTTATTGTTTTATCTACTATGATTTGATTTATGGGTGTTAATTGGGAATCTAAAGTTTTGAGCTCAGTTGGAAATGTTATTGAAAACGCTCAACATTTATCGGTAAGTGATCAACATATTGAAATAGTTGCTGACTGGTTAGCATACGAAGAGTTCGGACTTCCTAAAAATAATAAAACAAACAAAGATCCTGACAATTTTATCCGAACAACAATGCTTATTAACACTCTAAACTTTGCATTTACTGACTTTGATACTTCGATTAAGTACGAAATAGAAAGAGATGGTCAGAGACTCTCAGACAGCGAAGCTATGTTTGCTCAAGTTCATGAAGCGATAGATTCTGGTATCAATTTACTTAATGGTGAAGTAATGGCAAATTTAACAATTGAAGATTTAGAAAAAATTTTCAAAGGAAATATAGAAATGCCAATGCTAAAAGAACGTGTAGAAATATTAAATGAGGTGGGTAAAAAACTAGTAGATAGCTATGAAGGAGATTGGTTAAAATTTGTATACCAGGGGCCACAAAAACTTTATTCAGATGGAGAAGGATTAATTGAAAGATTAGTTTCCGAGTTTCCAAGATTTAATGACTCGTCTATTTATTTAGATAAAGAGGTAAATTTCTATAAATTAGCACAATTGGCATTCTGGGGTATTCATGGCGAACTTGCTCATACTGGTCATTTTAAAATTGAAGATATGGAATCTATGACAGCTTTTGCAGACTACATTGTGCCAGTTGCTCTCATTGTTATGAAAATAACTCAATATTCAGAAGACTTGGAAGAAAAAATTATGAATGGAAAACTGATAGAGAGAGACTCATCTGAAGAGATTGAGATAAGAGCTGCTTCAATATACGCAACAGCAAAGCTTACTGAGAGTGTAAATAAAAGAAGAAAAGATGTTGAAGGCATTATCATACCCCAACTTGATTACCGACTTTGGAAACATTACCACGCCACTCATTACCCACATCACTTAACGTATACAACTATGTACTAAGTTGAGAAATAGTAATAAAACAACATTTTTAATATTATTTTTATTGCTTTTACCTTTTTGTACATCAGATGAAGAGCAAGTAGCTCAAAAAATAAATAATTGTTTTGAATTAGCAGATGCTGTCGAAGATGTTTTTGACACAATACAGATTGAAGCTTATGAGAGTGAGGTGTATAAGACATACAGCGGTATTGATCCAACAAAGCTTGATTATATAAAAGAAGCGCTAAGAATTAACAAAATAGGACTGGATGGACTAGACGAAGTTTTAAAAAATTATGAGATTAATAATAAAAATATAGAGAGCCTTATAGAAGGTTTTTATAATAATTTTCTTGATTCAAAAGAAGCAAATCTTGCTCTTGAAAAGCATCTGGTTTCAATCAACAATCAATGGACAATACAAGAAGAAGTAAAGTGGTGGGAAGAAAATAAACAATACAGTATTTTAAATTGGAGAACTTCAGATGAGTACTTGCAGCTTATGTCCGATAAATCTCAAAACACTTTGAATCCGGATCCAGATTTTGTTGTGAGTGATAGCTATCCAAAAAATATTGTGAGACTGTACTGTGATAATGTTTAAAGAATTTGATAGTCTTAATCTATGACAAAAAGAAAATTTTTTATAGACACTGATACTGCTTCTGACGATGCAGTCGCACTACTCATGGCTTTAGAGACTCCGGATGTTGAGGTATTAGGTGTGAGTATTGTTTCGGGAAACATGCCTGTAGAACAAGGAAGTATTAATGCTCGATATACTATTGAGCTTTGTAAAAAAGATACACCAGTATATGTTGGTTATGACAAACCAATGGTTAAAAAAAGAGAACATGCAGACTGGTTTCATGGTCCTGATGGAATGGGTAATATGAATTACCCTAATCCGAAAGTTGAAGAAAATAAATCTGACTATAAGGAAGTGTTAAATACTTTAATTAATCAACACCCTAATGAAATCACAGTAGTTACACTTGGACCTTTAACAAACCTTGGCCAATTCGTTTTAGAGTACCCAGAATCTTATCAAAAAATTAAAGACATATACATTATGGGGGGCGCATCAACCACTGTTGGAAATGTCACTCCAGCTGCCGAATACAATATTTGGTGCGACCCAGAAGCCGCTGAAATTGTTTTTCAATCAGGCCATCCTGATATAACTATGATTGGTTGGGAGCTGTGCAGAGGTGGGGCTAACCTAACAGAGAGTGAGATGGATTTTGTATATAGTTTTGAAACAGCAAAAGGAGATTTTGCAATTGACTGCAATAAACATGCTTTAGATTCAAGTCAAAATTGGCTTGGTGATCCAGGTCTAGGTTTACCTGATCCTGTCGCAATGGCAGTAGCTTTAAATGAAAAGGTTATAACCAAAGCAGGTAGGCATCATGTAAAAATTGTTTTAGACGGGCCAGCAAGAGGAATGACCATAGTAGATGAGCTTAATGTTGGGGAAAGCGAACCTCATATTGATGAAAATTGGTCGCATACGACAAAAAATATAAATGTTATTTGGGAAATTGACAATAAGGAATGGAAAGAAACCCTATATCAAACTTTGAAAAATTAGTCTTCTCCCCAGGTGTTTTCTAAATAGCCTTTTCTTCCACTTGCCTGAGCATACATTTGATAACGCATGCTTTGTTTTTTGTAAAAATCTTGATGGTATTCTTCAGCAATATAAAATACTGGCGCATTGGTAATTGCAGTGACGATTGGTTTGCTGAATTTTCCAGAATTTTCTAACTCAACTTTAGACTCTTCAGCCAGTTTCTTTTGATTTTCTCCAACTGTAAATATTTCTGTTCTGTATTGAGTTCCAACATCAGCAAATTGATAATTTAATGCTGTTGGATCAATATTTCTCCAAAAAACCTCTAACAACTCTTCGTAGCTGACTACTTCAGGATCATAAAGTATTTCAACAACTTCAGCATGACCAGTTGTACCAGTAGTTACTTCTTCATATGTTGGATTTTCTACACTTCCACCCATATACCCCGATGTGGCTTCAATTACACCATCTAAGTCTTCAAAAGGTGGTTCCATGCACCAAAAACAGCCTCCAGCAAAATAAGCTTTTTCATAACCTTCACTCATATTTGTCTCCACTGTTGATACTGAACATGATATTAATATTAATAACAACGAGATTTTTAAATAACTCATAAAGGAATGTTATTGCTTAAATATCTAAAACCTAAATTAAAAAATAGTTTAAAAAA
>Ga0115012_10001631_pt1 | contig 13007 bp, 7 predicted proteins | sample TroAtlMetagenome_FD_88706 | JGI IMG/M metagenome (GOLD analysis project Ga0115012, IMG submission 88706) | Marine eukaryotic phytoplankton communities from Atlantic Ocean - Tropical Atlantic ANT10 Metagenome | ecosystem: Environmental > Aquatic > Marine > Oceanic | place: Tropical Atlantic Ocean...
CACGCTAACCCTAACGCAGTATAATGAAGAACCGGCCCCTAAGCGCTGACAAGCGTCTGATGCATGCTCTCGCCGATGGCGTGCTTAACGCCGAAGAGATGTGTGACATTTTCCAATACGTCCGAGAAGCCGGGCCGAAAAAGAATGTTTTGTCACGAAAAACCGCTTCTCCCGCCTGCGACGAAAGCAAAGCGGAAATGGAAAAAGAAATTCATGCGGAGGCAGTAAAAAGGTCTGTGCGTGTGGCCGGGTGTGCCAGCATGTGCGTGCCTAAGCCCGCGTGTGCCCGGATGTTTATAACCTACTTCATCAAATTCACACGTGTTACACATAACGCAGTTGCATGCAACGTCTAACGCCGACGGCCTACAAGAATGTGGTCCACGCTGTTACCGAGAATGTCCTTGTTAAGGACGAGTTGCGGGGCGTATTCGAATGGATTAAAGGCGATCAAATGCGTCATCCTGATGGCATGACCGAAAGTTGTGACTCGAACGAAGGCTTCGGTGAAGTATCCAAGGTTATTGACAATTCTTAACCTACCTCTAACCCCTTAACGGTATAAACACACAATCAGAAAGTCAAGAAGGAGCCCAAGGTAAATAACAAGGTGGCTAACGCTTCTAACGAGTCCGATGAGGAGTCTGACGAAATGCCAGTGCCCAAGGTAATTGACAATTCCTAACCTAACTCTAACTCTTAACGATATAAACACACAATCAGAAAGCCAAGAAGGAGCCCAAGGTAAATAAGAAGGCGCCCAAAGTCTGCAAGGATTCTGATGAAGAGTACAACAATCCGCCAAACCCAGAAAGCAAGTATTGGAATCCAGAGTGGATTAAAGGTATTCAATTTTTTTTATCGTTTCCTACTTGTGCGGAGTTTGTATGTATTGACCACACCCCACAACAGGAAACGGTGCCCTGGGACTCCGGGGTATCAACTACGACGCGTCACACGTAATGTGCGGACACCCTTATCGGATGAGCGTTAGCACCGGTCAGAAACGCCACTCCGTACGTTTTAAAACCAAACGCGAAGCAGCGGACGCCTATTTGAAAGCGTGTAAGGGTATGAATACTACTTTTTTGCAAATGGTCGACCTTACGGAAAAAACTGACGATAGCGAGTAAGTTAGCGCGGCACTCGCGTTGTGGCTCGTTAACTACAAACGTTACGCCTTAGCGTTTTTTGAAGGAATGTGAAGTTTTTTTCTGCTCTCCACTATGAACGTTGTGCCTTAGTGTTTTGGCAGGGAGAATTTAGCGTTGTATTTCGTTAACTACAAACGTTACGCCTTAGCGATTTTGTAGGAATGTGATTTTTTTTTCTGCTTACACTATGAACGTTGTGCCTTAGTGTTTTAGTAGGGAGAATTTCTTCAATGTTTTTCTTTGTTAACTGTTGTGCATTCAAATAAGGCATATATGCGTATATAATATAATTATATACATTTTTTGCGTACTCCAGTCGACATACATGTAAATCGTTTTCGTTGCGTGTTGCAATCACGACGAGTGTGCTCCCTCGTTAACGAAACTATAATTGTATACACTCATTCTCTACGTACTCAAGTCGGCATACATGTACTTTGGTTTGGTTTCGTTTACAAACTTCCCAGACTTGGTCATGTGCGTCTGTGCTCTTGCAAGGCTGTTCGTGCCCGGATGTGCCCTGGTGTAACTGGATATCCCAAGCGTACCTGGATGTGCCCAAGCGTGTGCCCAGGTGTGTCCCGCTGCGATCGAAAATTTACAAATCTCCCGGTCTTGGTCATGTGTGTCCGTATTCCTGTAAGGCTGTTCGTGCCCAGGTGTACCTGGATATGCCAAGCGTACGTGAATGTGCCCAAGCGTGTGTCTTTGTTTTTCCTGCGTACGGTCTTGCCCTCTGCGAGCACGTCTGAAATTTCAAGCGTAGCTGAAATAAAATTTTAACTAAACTTTTTTATTCGTTGATCCGGTTGTGCCTGGCCGCACAGGGTTGTGCCCATCAGGCTGAATGATATATTCAATAAGTGCACGTTGGTTGACACCAGGAGATAAAGCATTAAAATGGTTTGTGGTAGCCCAGCAAATCACAACATCAGTATCTCTCTGCAAAACAAATTTGTCCTCCGGACGCGGCACAACACCTTTCTTCAAATACTTATATATTTTCGGCCCTGATATTCTTTCATAAGACAATAGCGTGTTAGATCGCGTGTAGCGACTCGTGCAAAACGATAAAATATTCACTTCTAGCGGGTACGTTTTGAAAGTATCTTTTTCGGGTGTAGATAGAGTTTGCCGTGGAGAAGTTGACTCTTCATATTCCTTCACAACTATTGCGCTTTCAATCCATGTTCGAGTTGTATCAAGAATGAAAAATCGAAAAGTGTGTGGAAAATAATCAAGAATATTTTCGAACTGGGAATGCCCACCATAAGTACCACTACCGACAAGCAGTCCCTCAGCAAATTGGGGCGCATGCCAGTGTGATCCGACGAATGCGCGTCGTGCCAAATAATATGAAAAGGAAATAGCATTATCCGATGGAGGGCTCGAAGCGTTATCTCCATTCGGGAAGTCGCTTGCCGACAAAGCTCCAATTGCCACCAGAAATGCATATGCCCAACAAAACCCATCTCCATACACCTTGACCCATTCTCTGTCACAGACAATATCTTCGTTTGACTGAGCTCCATCATTTCCTTCAGTGTTCGTTTGAGGCACACCACACATATTAATTGATGATTCTGTGTCATCAAATACAAGTCCACTAGTTCTTTCATATATTGCCATCACACAACGCTTTAAACGATTGGACAAGTCTAAATCTGACTCGTCCACACGATTGTCATCACAGTGGAATAGGGTCCCACCATTGTAAACATACGTGCTGTAGTGTTTGTTTAAATCATGAAAAACGGTAAATGCACGTAATTCATAGATCTGCCGTTTACATATCGGCGAATCAGTAGTAGCCGTTGTCAAACGCATATGCCGCCGCAATTGGACATTACGGCCCTCCGTTCCCCACCTGTAAATTACAACCTCCGAATGGATGTAAATTTCACGAAAGTTAATAAGGTTCGATGGCAATTTGGCACCGGCACATACATCCTTATTCCAACACAATTGCATCCTGACATCATATGGTCGTTTTTCTTGATCTTCAATCACATCCCCCGTAACTGCTACTTCACATATTCCGGCGTTTTTGACTTGACGCATGCTCTTACAGCGTGCACACACTTCGTGTGTAATGCATCTAGTGACTCCTTTCTTGTTTGTCCTAAATCCAATTTCCTCAAGACACCAGGTCATAAACTCCATAGCGCAATTGTGAGACCCAAGTGTAAACGTGGTTTTACTGTCGTAATCTCTCATTGACTGGAGTAGCTTATCCATGCCGTTGATAATACTTTCGTGTCCCTCACGAGAATGCATGTTCGACACCATACTCGCCACGGGTGTCTGAACAAGGTTACAATATCGCGCGCACACTTCGCTGGATGCGAGCAACTGTAACGTTGCATTGATAAAACAAACACAGTTGACGCTGGCGAAAACGACGCCTCTATGCGGATTACACATCGGTACTGGTCGTGAATAACACTTTTTCCGACTCTTGGTGTTATCTTCCAACGATTCAAAAATCAATCTCTTACGTGCTGCTGAATCAACACCAACCATCACATCCTTTTTTTTTTGCAATTTACGAGGAGTTCTGATATCCGCACTGCGCCTACGAAGTCTGTTGCGCGGTGGAGTGGCGGGAGTACTTGACATTTTCGAAACTGCTGAAGGATCTCTCGCTTGTTTGTTACCTCGTTTCTTACAACCTCTATTATGTTCAACCCACTTATCATACAATGCATTGATGTACTCCGGCTTGTTCAAAGATCCACTCGCACTTTTGGTAACCTCAACATCAAGAACGCGAGCAAGGGAAACTAGTTTCGCTTTTGTGACTGATTCAAGGTTGGCTATTCGTTGTAGCTCACGCACTGCGGCGTCCACTTGGCTTTGATACATTTTGGCCATACCTTGACAAATCCATTTGCCGGTTTTTCTACAGTAATTATCAATCCACAAGTCAAAATTCCGTGGTCGCCGCAAGTTATGTATATGTTTCAGACCAGTAGCTTCGTCAAACACCACACGGATATGGCAACCCTGTTCCACCCTGCTGAGTGCAACGTAAAGCCCTTGAAATTGCAAACTCTTAAGCCCGCGGCCAGGGTGCTTATGCAGATGTAGCACAACTAGTGGTAAAGTCTGGCCTTGGGACTTGTGAAATGTCATTGCAAACGTAGGGGCAACGTCGTGGGAATAACATCTCAATTGAATACCACGCTTTCGTGTTTTGGGGTTGTATCTAACGACGGTGAAATTACGACTTTTTCGAATCAGTGGCACAATCATATCTTCATTCGCTTTGACACCGGTGCTCACCGCACCGGATCGCCCCGCTCGTAACACAACATTAAACGAATATGGCTGTCGCACGTGAACCAGATGTCCAGGGGCCCAGCCAGCCGGCAACTCAGGTGTATAATCCGGTTCTTCCCAGGTCAAGGAGTGCATTTCGCCCGTCGTTCCGTTTGCAACACCATGTTTCATATACGTGTTTTTCGTAATCATGCACGGCGCGCCCTCGACGAAAAACTGAGTCATTCCGCGAACAGCGTCAGCAATTTCAGAAGTGGATTGTTGGCCAAGTGAATTTCGGCCAATACCCGTTGTCTCCACATGCCAAAAATAAACAGGTTTGCCGTGGTCACGTGCAAACCTAACCAATTGTTTCCGGTTAATGACGTCTACCTCCTTGTTTGATGTAGCTATTCGGGGCGCAAATCGCCATTTCGACGGCAGACCAGGCTTTCGTGGGGCAAGGTCACTCTTTTTCAATATGCGTTCACGCAAGTACTTCGAAAGCGATTGTAACTACATGTCACGCAGGAATGTCAGTTAGAGAAATTAGAAGTCACACATACAATCACGCCACCTACGCGCACGCGTAAACAAATATGCCCACATTTGGGCACGCGCGAACACACCCGGACACACCCAATCACATCTCGACACACATGCGCTCACCTGGACACACCCGGGCACACCCAGTACACACTCGAGCACACCCGGTCACACGTGGACACACCCGGACACACCCAATCACATCTGGACACACATGCGCTCACCTGGACACACCCGGGCACACCCAGTACACACTCGAGCACACCCGGTCACACGTGGACACACTCGCGGCCACCGGGACACGCTTCCACACACTCGGGACACACTCGGGCCACGCCCGGACTACTGGCCACACCTGTGTACGCCCGGGCGCAGCCGCACACACACACATACACACACACGCACACACTTGGCATAGATAATGACACATACATGTTTCTGGCCTGCACATGTGCGGAGAGCTTGTATATGATGCGTATGCCGTTTGTCCTTTGACCGCATCTGTTTCGTAAGCTCGAACTTGTTAAAATTTTCGAATATCACAAGGCCGTCCGTTAGGCGTTTTTCCTGATTAAAACGCGAAGAATTTTGATGCAAAGCGAAGCAAACCATGTCTTCGTAAAGCGGACGAACGGCTCGGCATTCACTAACAGGGGGTAATTGTAGTAGGTCACCGATTATAACAACATTCTTGCCTCCAAAGCGAAGTTTTTTTGCTTCAGAAGAAATTGCAGCTGCTGCGTAACCATCACTTATTTGCCCAAGCATGGCAGCATCTAGCATACCTACCTGCACGTATATGAAAAGACAGGATATGCGCTCTGTGTGACAAGTAACGTAACATGGGCACATAATTATACGGTAATACATATATATATGGAACCACCTCATCTATGATTATGACTTCAGCATTCCCATTGCGTAACCGGATTTTGTTAACGTTTGGTTTACATGAAGAAATTTCACCGTTCTGCGCAAGCAAATGGTGAATTGTTGTGCCACCATTCAAAAGACCCGCGACCCCACTTGTTGCTGAGAATCGATGTTCCATACCGAAGACAGAGGCAGCTCGCATAATGGCTTTTGCGAGTGTCGTTTTGCCGGTCCCCGGACCGCCATGAATGAAAATCAAAAGTTGTTCTCCCCGAATCCACGTTTGTGTTACATGGTCGAAAACGCGAATCCAATCTTCATTAACCAATAATTCTGACCGTATCTGATACAATTCTCGTCTGGCAGAACCTGACAAACTCCTTGCTGTCCCCAGCGGATTTGGTTCACGAATCGGTTCCGAGAAATTAGCGTCTACATTCAAATCCGATCGTGTATCATCCGCCCATTTTTTACTGTATGTACGAACATTTCGGCGCCACAATGCACGCTCCGTAATCTTAGATTTTATTGATCCATTAGCGGCGTCTGATTCAGCATATAAATGATCCATGCAGTCACTCATCTTCGATAAAAATTGTACTGTTTTAGACGCATCTGTTGATGCATCGGCAATACATTGTGAAGCAGTGGCTTGGTCAATAAGTTCCCGTATATCATCTATTGTAGTGGCAACATCAGAAGTCTGCTGAAAAGTATTTTCCTTCTGGCCTTTATTATACACACTACCACGCGAGAAACGTTGTGCGAACTCACTTCCCCATTCATGTGACATCTTTTGTATTTCCTCATCACAACGCATATTGCTCGCAACATTGTTAAGGTACTGCAAATGAAATGCATCGCAATATAAATGTTCCTTCGCATGGCCTTGTCTGTCATGATGAGATCTCTTCAAATCCAATATTTTTTGTTGTAGTTGCCACCAATTGTGCACGCCACAATCGCCATGCCGATCCCAGGGACACAAAATAGCACCCATATAACGTGCGAATTGATTTGCACGTTGTTCCCAACGCCGTCTTGCCGCGCCACCAGCAGGTTTCTTGTGGCTGGGTGGGCACGGCCGAGTTTTGCCCGCAAGAATGGGAATATTAGGTTTTCGCTTTAAAGCAAGATAATGGGACTCATGTATTGGGCATTTTTCGTTAAGCCTAAATGCAGTTGTTTTGTTTTTTTTTATTTCTCCACTACTTGGTAACTTTTTTACAACCACATGCATTACGAATTGTAGAAGGCTGAAAGATTTTAATCCGCATTGCTGTTCGCAGGAAGCCTGTTCTTTCCACTTATCTTCCCGTTTATATTTGATAAATTCCTGTCGGTCAGTGCATCCGGGGTCCTTGTACGTCATATCCCAATTTGACACACGGTTCAGGTAGAGCTCATGTTGTGAAATTGCATGTGCTTCACCATCTTTAGACACATACATTGTACGTTTATTCCCAATCCAGTCACGACACCCGCTAAGTTCAGCTTCGAATTCTTGATTCTCTGTTGTTTCGCAGTTTTCATCTATGGGTTCAGCCTCGCATTCCTGATTCTGTCTTGCATCAGCGTTTCTATTTGAGGTTTTTACAGCGTGTCTTGCATCACCTGGCTTTCTATTTTGGTAACCGACAGCTGGCCAGGCGTGAAGGTACACAAATTTGTGCGATGAGACCTCGGACTCGTACCCAAGGAGGTTCATAGCTGCCTGCGTGTCACATACCTCAGCAAGAGCGGTTACCATGTTAAGCACCTACAGGTAACACCCACGAAATAGGGACGGTCAAGCAAGTCAACTTCACACGCAGATCCATTCGTTCTGCACACGCCAAGGCACACGCAGCCACACCCGGGCACACTTGCGGACACCTAGTTAAATCCAGGAACACTTGGGAACAGCCGGACACACCCTTGCACAACCAAGGCGCATGCAGACACACCCGGGCACATCCGGTACAAACAGACACACTTATAAGGTAGAGATACCACAAGCGGATACGTTACCTTTTGAGCAAGGAACTTGGCATTGCGACTTTCTGTGCCCGCGTCATCTGCAGTAGACTCATATCGCTTAGAGCGACGACGAGCCGCTATTATACACGCGATAAAATTGCATAGCTCGACCGGGTTCTTTGACAGATACCCTGATAAATATTGTAATACAGACATCGCGGAACTCAACGACCCCACAGGCTGCACGTTTGTGTTGCATTTTAACAGCGCGGCTAGCACTACGTTTGACTCGGCCATTTTCGGATCCTCGTATTGATGTGTATACCCAAGAAAACTTTCAATATGACCCACAATTCCAGCGGCAATTATCACGCTCGACTGTTTCAGGTGGTAAATCCCAGGCGGCTCACTCGGTGGTACAGGCAGTTGAAATTTCAAAACGAGTTTTTCTGAAGTTGTATCCTTTAGAATTTGCCTTACAACATCTGACTTCATATTGCCCACGTGTTGTCCGTTTACGGAAATTAATCGCATACCCTCGGTCAGACCGGCCTTTGCAGCTACTGATCGTTTTCGTACCCCTTTCAAAATTACTGATTTATTATCGCTACATGGCATGTACGTGAATCCAAAAGGCCGAGAACGAAACGTCGCCTTTAGAGTTGTTTGAGGTTCCGTTTGCGGTAGTAAGCCCAACAACTTAAAAAATAAAGTTGGAACGACCTGTTCGCGCACTTGCGGGTCTATTGCACGTTTACCTGTCAGACGGCCTAGATCTACCACAAGCGCTCTTTTGTCAGGCGCAGCAAGCACATCCCTGTTTCCCGCCTCCCAATAAGAATTCCGCTCTTGATTCTGTTCAATTTTCAATTGTGGTCTTGCGACACAAGTATCAGCGTTTGTCTCTATCGCCGACGCGATGGTACAAACTGCATCCGCATGTTTTTCTGGAACGCACAACTGTGAAAAACGTGTGTACTCCACGGGGCGCCGCGGCATTCGCATCCGGCAATATAAGGCTCGTATCTTCTTTTTGTATTTTCGACATGAAATAAGACATACATGATAATTTTCACGGCACATCACCCTGTACCCCTCTTCAAGAATTTTTGACACTTTTTTACTATGGTTCGCAAGAAATTCGAACCAACATTCTGATTGTTGACTTGGTGCTGGCGTCCTACTTACTCCTGCACTTGTAATCAGCGCAGGTGCCACTGCTACACACACCGGATCCTCGATAACTGTCATTACCCCATTCTTGCACGTTTCATGTGGAAAATGTTGACAACCGGCGACGCAATCCGTGCGCCTATGTGGGCCTTGCGTGACAACCATCCATCGAGCCGTCCCCGATACGCTATCTTCAGCTCGATAGTACAGTAAATCGCCTTTCTGCATGATTACATTATCGTTACTGAGATTTTCAGCTGCATTTCCAAGATTACTATTCGGGTTAAGCCGTGCCCCTTCGGTTGTCGTGTTACCACTATCGTAGGGTGTGCGCACGACAACGCTTTCGTCAAGCGGACCGACTCCAGCACGGTCACATGATGCTGATGCCTGCTTGCTGGGTGCGTTCCATAGAACGAAACACTTTGTCTTGGACGCATTCGAATATCCGTAAAATTTACCAATTTCACCATTGTATATTCGGTTAACGATGTCGCCGTATCGTGGGTCGGCCGGGAATTTAAGCTTCGACAAACTCATTTGAGTGATTTTGCAACTGCGGCGAAGGGCACGAGAGCAAGAAGGTTACACGCAGTCACCAAAGTTTTATACGAATTTGTGAATTCACAGACACACTCAGACAAGCTCGGTCACACTCTCACACACTCAACTGCGGCAAAGGGCACGAGAGCAAGAAGAAGGTTACACGAAGTCACCAAAGTTTTATACGCATTTGTGAATTCACAGACACACTCGGACAAGCTCGGTCACACTCTCACACACTCAACTGTGGCAAAGGGCACGAGAGCAAGAAGGTTACACGCAGTCACCAAAGTTTTATACGAATTTGTGAATCCACAGACACACTTGGTCACACTCTCACACACTCGCTTGACACACACTGTAATAATGCACAGTCAACAATGTGATTAACAGTAACGCCAACACAACCCACATACGATTTTCCTCTTTCGCAAACATTATTGTCAAATGCCACAGCCGGTCCTGACTTATTGCTAGTAGTAGATTCATCTTGTTCCTCTCGTTTATTTCGAAATAAAGATCTTTCTTTTCGTGCAACCGTATCAATATGTTCGAACCCACGAGTACTTCCGGTAACCACGGAATTAATTTGGCGGGTGAAATATTCAATTACCTCATCATCATGCGCGAAACGCTGTAATATCGCGGGCAGTAATTCCGCCACTTGCACCATCACATGTAAATGTAACGTACCACGGTGCTGCGTCTCAATAGGACCAAAATATGCCAAAGGTGTCCCGAATATGCCCCGTTTTCGCTGTATGCGTTGTTCACGAGAATCCCTTTCATTCCACCTTTCCATGCCGAGAATCACGTTGCAAAACCCGCGAACAATGTGCTCAAACGCACGAGCTTGCGCTACAGGATTGTCACTTACTATACGTACTCTTTCGTTTAATCTCGCCGCGTTGAAAAGCGAAATAATTTCACAATCGGACATACCCAGTTGTACAGCGGCGTTCCTAACTACGAGATCACAATCCAGAGCTTTGGGGGCAAAGGTTACAAACAAGGCACTAGGAGTGAAAATTTGTGCCATAGAAAACAGTTTCCCTTTGCACGCTGATCGCTCAAGGGCAGACCATTTCGTAGTCTGTCCGGATACCGCAACAAGCGGTCGAACCTTCGCCAGCAATATGCGAGCGCATTTTCCCTTCGGATTTGCAGCCGCCGCAATACATAACCTTTCAAAATCTTCAGAGTTAACAAACTTCACAAATTTTCTTGATAGTTCGGTATTAGCGTTGATCCGCAATGCGACATTCATATTATTGTCGTGTCGCATTTTTTGATTCATCAACAAAAATAAAAGCGATTTAGACCGTGCAAATCTGCCATTGGCAGAACACAATAATCGGCGAACAGTGCGTTGCCTCAAAAGACCACTTGATCCAATCTGGCGAGCTGTGATCCCCAACGGAAACAACAGCGGGAACGCCAAATGTAATATCTCAGGATTATTGCTATATTCGTTCAGTGGTTTGTCTTTGATACGTATTTGCAACTGTTCGTCGCAATCATCTTTGCTCTGCATTTCGTTATGCAAACCTAAAAGAGAATCGATAATCTGAGTATCTGGGTCCTTAGACGAATCTTCTGTCACCATGACATCCGTAAACTCAGCATCGACCGTTTTGTCGCATTGTTCCATGCGAAGTTCTGTATCCCACCCTTGTGCGACATCAGATCGTAAAATTGTTTCGATATTTCGAATATTTTTTTGTGGCTCAGCGATGATGTCGTTTTGATAAGCATTAACCTGAGATTCCCATACTTCGTCCGAATGATGTTCAAATCTAGTGCGCTCGGCAAAAAATTCGCAAGCTTGGCGCATGCCCTTCAGAAAGCATTCCACAACAGTTCTGCGCAAAGAATGCCTTTGCTGGTTAAGTCTAAAAGCAACGCGTGAAGAGTAATTGTTGCGAGTGCCCAAATACAATATACGGTTAAATTCGGCAACATCAAGACGAGGTAGAACCGGACACATGGTTTTATATATTTCGCTGCTTGAAGAGATAGGCAACGTCATTATGTGTCCCTTGACTTTATGACCAATGAATTTATCAAATTTAGAAGAGATCTTAATAATTTTATTTGCAACCAACAGTGGTGAAAGCGCCTGTATTTCACCATCCGACAAATCAGCGCACGTTATAACATTTCCTTTTAAGTCTTTAAAGTCGATCGTACTCCCATCCTTATCCACGTAGTAACGAATATCTTTTCCGTAATCCCACTCCGGCCACGTGTCCCTAATAGGATATAAACTCACAATGTTGTTTTCTTTTACACACTCGTTTACTTCCAATGTCGGGTCAAACTTGAAAAATAACCGACAACCTGCCTTGTCTTGTAATTTATGCATTTTACCAACTTGTTTGTCTACTGCCCTCGAACAAACTTCGCAACATATTACTTTCCCATCGCAAACTCCGTCCTCGTGTAGAGCATACAACTCATCATTGGAAAAAACAGTGTGATACAAATCGAACCGTAACTGGGTAACCGCTATGGCATATCGTGAAGCAAGCGGATCTGACTTCAGTTCTTCCAATAAAGTATATGTTTGACCAACCGCGGAACGGTCGCCAATGTCAATCTGTAGCATTGTATATGTTTCACATATATTATATAATAATATACTCAGCGGTGACGCCTGGCCATACACACGACCGACCATACACAACTACAGACGGACTCGTTTGGGCAAACGCGAGCACGCGCAGCCACACTCTGGCCAGCACACTCGAGCACATCCAGGAACACCCGGGCGCATACAGTAACGTGCGGTCACGGGCACTTTCACCCAGACCACCCGGACACGTCACGCACACCAGGCACACCCGCGCGCATTCAGTAACGTCCCGCCAAGGGCACTTACACCCAAATCACCCGGGCACAGCCGTTCACAATCACCAGACACACCCAAGCGCATACAGTAACGTGTTGTCAAGGGTACTTTCACCCGGGTCTCCCGGCCACACACTAGGGGCAAACGAGATACGGACCTTAAATGCATTTATGCAAACGTTTTCGAAACTATACATTTTAGAATTTTGAAGGCCTATTTCGCCGCAAGTCACACATGTTTGCCTGTTGCCAGCTTTTGCAATGTGCTTTTCCCAACTGTCATGAATGTCCAATATCTCCTCGTCGGTCACAGGCTTCAGTAAATGTAAAACATCATCTTTGTTCATGTTAGTATGAGAAGCTACTTTCTGCGCAATGTCCGCGGCAGCATACTTTGCGAAATAGCGACTGTTGGCTTCATACGTGCCATTTATGTTCATCTCGCTTTCAATACCACAAGCTGTACGCCTAAAGTTTTGCGCTCGTCGCCATTGTTTGCGCTTTGGGTTCGCGTCGCTTGCCGACCTGCTTGCTTTGCGCTTTACAGTGCTTGCACGTTTCGCGTCGCTTGCCGACCTGGTTGCTTTGCGCTTTGCAGTGCTTGCACGTTTCGCGTCGCTTGCCGAGCTGCTTGCTTTGCGCTTTGCA
>Ga0115012_10001633_pt1 | contig 12999 bp, 11 predicted proteins | sample TroAtlMetagenome_FD_88706 | JGI IMG/M metagenome (GOLD analysis project Ga0115012, IMG submission 88706) | Marine eukaryotic phytoplankton communities from Atlantic Ocean - Tropical Atlantic ANT10 Metagenome | ecosystem: Environmental > Aquatic > Marine > Oceanic | place: Tropical Atlantic...
AGGTATTGACTTTAATAAAAGAACTAACATGGGAGACAGAGTCCATTTACAGGTTTCAGATGGAAACACTTTGCCATTTGATAATGGTAAGTTTGATGGCGCCATTTCCCAACATGTGACAATGAATATTGAAAATAGAGAAAGGTTTTTTACAGAAATTTTCAGAGTATTAAAAAAAGATACATTTTTTGCTTTTAGTGAGCATGGCTTAGGTCCAAATGGAAATCCAATTTTCCCATTACCTTGGGCTGATAATGAAGATATGAGTTTTTTAATAAACCCAGATTTAACAATAAAATTATTAACAAAGATAGGTTTTAAAAATATTTCATTTTTAGAAACCGGTAAAAAGTATATGGAAGGTTATGAAAAATCTCTTAAATCTAAGACAACTTCAGATATCCCAACACTTGGGATGCATGTTATAGGAGGTCCAACTATGTTTGAAAGACAAAAAAATTCAATGCTATCTATAAAGGAAGAAAGAACACTCCCTTTTGAAATCATATGCTATAAAAATTAATTATTTAACTCTAAAACAACCCTTTTATTCATCCTGCCTTTATTTTCAACTTTAACTTTGGTGACTAAATTAATTTCAGATGTATTTTTAACATGTGTCCCTCCACAAGGCTGATAATCAATATCTTGTCCAATCGAAATCATTCTAATGCTTCCTGATCCCCTAGGAGGTTGAACCGCCATAGTTCTAACTAATTCTGGATTTTTGTCTAATTCCTCTTCTGTTATACTAGATACTTTTACGTCAAAATTTCCTTTAATTAGTTTATTAATATTCTCTATTACAAACTCTTTGTCAGGCTTGCTTTCTAAATCAAAGTCTAACCTTCCTTTTCCTTCACTTATCTGGCCACCAGTAACTGGAGCTTTAATTATAGAGCATAAAAGATGTAAACATGTATGGACTTGCATTATGCTAAAACGTCTTGTCCAATTAATTTCGCAAATCATTTCTTGGTTTAAATTAAAACCAGCTGTGCTTTCTAAACAAAGTACAATTTTTTTGTCAATATATTTGGTGTTTATGATTTCAAATGTTTTATTATCATACTTGATATTACCCACATCGCCTGGCTGACCGCCTCCCTCAGGATAAAATACATTATTATCTAAAACTAATCCTTCATCTAAAATCTCAATTATTTTAGATGAACAGGTTTTAAGATATGAATCATTTCTAAACAATTCTTTTTGCATAAAACTCCTCAAAATTTATTATTAAATTTGTCTTTTAAATGTTATATTTTAAATGAATTAATAATTAAAACTAGTGTTAAAAAAGGATGTTTATGAATATTTCAGGAAAAAAAGCTATTGTATTTGGCGGGACTTCGGGCATAGGTCTTTCAACCACAAAAATTTTATCAGAGAAAGGCGCTTCAAAAATTGTAGCTATAAGTAGGAATCCAGAAAAAGTTAAGGAAGTACCTAAAAACGTTGAGTTAGTTAAACTTGATGTCTTAGATGAAGAAGGATTGCGTGATTTTTATAAAGATCAAGGAGAATTTGATATTTTAGTTAACTCAGCAACAGGCGGAGCAAGAGCACTTGGTCCATTTTTAAACATGGACATGGAAGGTTATAGAAATTCATTTTTTAAGCTTTGGGGTTATACAAATGTTGTAAGATACGGAACTGAATACTTAAAAGATAATGGAGCTATAGTTTTGGTTAGTGGTTCACCGGCTAGAAATTGTCGTCCAGGATATATCGCCCTTTCATCAGTTGGAGGAGCAGTTGAAGCTTTTGCAAGAGGTATAGCAAAAGAAATCAATCCAAAAAGAATCAATGTTGTTTCACCGGGAACAATTGATACACCAATGAGCCCGCTAGAAGGTTCAGAAAGAGAAAATTTCTACCAAAACGCAACTAAGGGTAACCTTATTCCTCGTGCAGGAACACCTGAAGAGGTTGCACAAGGAATCATCTTTGCTATAGAAAATGATTTTATTACAGGCACTACAATTGATATCGATGGTGGATGGCTTCTATCGTAGATGATTAGCCAAATCTTAACTTTTAATTAATCTAACCTTGACTCATCTTTAAAGACTTTTAATAGTATTAATAATGTCAATTTAGACTAACAAAGATTTAATAGGAGTAATTTTATGATTAAATCAAAAATGCTAATGAGCATTGGTTCAGGACTAACACTTCTTTCTGGATTAATTGCTTTTACAAGCACATCCTCAATGGCGGCAAAAAAACCTGCTATTGAAGTAGTAACACATGCGGGAGCAGGTGGAGGAACAGATGTTAATTCAAGAATGATGATGCTTCGTTCTAGAAGAACATTAAAGCAAGATATGGTTGTTGTTAATAAAAGAGGTGGTGGCGGTGCTGCTGCTATGAACTATTTTATGACAAGACCAGCTGATGGAAACACTATTCTTACTTTTACTGTAGGTCATGCTATCACTATGGCAATGGGTAAAACAAAGTTAAAAGTAAGTGACATGGCACCTATATCCAGAGGAACTAATGATCCACAAATTTTAATGGTAAATTGTAAGAAAAGTCCTTACAAAACACCTGAAGATTTTGTTGCTGGTATGAAAAAGGGTGACAAAATAACTTTTGGTGGAACACATACAGGTACAATTGACCATATAACAGTATTTATGTGGGCAAAAAGATTGGGTCAAAAGATGCCTAAATACATACCTTTTAAAGGTGGTGGAGAGTTAGCTACTAGATTAGTGGCAGGAGAAGTTGATGTTGGTACATTAAACCTATCAGAAGCTGCAGCACCTGTAGAGGCAGGGGATATTTGTCCACTTGTTATTTTAGGTGAAAATGGTATGGCACCAATTCCTAAAGCTAAAACTGCAAAACAGTTAGGTATTGATCTTGTGTTGTCAACTACAAGAGGTTTTGTTACTCACGCTGGAGTAGATAAAGCAAGAGTTGCTGCAATGGAAAAAGGCATTCAAAAAGCTATGAAGCATTCAATGTATCAAGCGTACTTAGCTAATTCAGGGTTAGATAGCACATCACCTCAACCTTCAGGACCATGGGGCAAGCAAATTGCATTTATGGTTGGTGAGTTTGGGCCTGCTTTGAAAGAAATGGGCTTAATGAAATAAATATATTAAGATAAATGCTCTCTTTAACTATTAAAGGAGAGCATTTTTTTTTAAAATCATGATTACAAAAAATATATATATTGTACCATTGTTTTTAGCAGTTTTTTCTGTGATAGTAATTGCTGTTGCATTGCAACTTGATACTTCCCCCGAAATGATAGTGGGTGATAGTATGCAGGCAAGATCTTTTCCTATTTTTTTGATGGTTTTGAATTTAATATTGATAGTAGTTTTAACTTTTCAATTATCAAAAAGTAATCCTAAGTCAACCCCACTAGAAAAGTTTCCTACTTGGGGAAGTATATTATTATTTTTATTATTTTATTTATTAACCGTCTATACAGATATGTTTATAGGAATTTTTTTAGTAATGTTTTTATTGTGTAGATTATGGGGAGAAAAAAGAGTTTGGGTTTCTCTATTAACTGCCTCAATTACACCGGGTCTGATTTTTTTACTTTTTGATTTTGTATTAAAAATAAGATTTCCAAGAGGATTGTTAATGAATATTTATTATGGGTAAAGAGAATTAAATGTTTGAACAAGCAATTACAGCAATGGCTTCAGTTATGGTTGACCCACATTTATTGGGTTTGATTTTCGTTACTACTATTCTTGGAGTTATAATTGGTGTCCTGCCAGGTTTAGGAGCTACAACAGGTGCTGCATTGTTATTGCCATTTACACTAACAATGGATCCAGTTCATGCTATAGCGGTTCTTGCCACTATTTATGTATCTGCAACTTTTGCCGGTTCAATTACAGCAATATTAATAAATGCCCCAGGTACGTCGGCTGCAGCCGCAACAACATTTGATGGATATCCTCTGGCACAAAAAGGTGAAGCAGGCAGGGCTCTTGGCGTGGCTGTGGTTGCAAGTACTGTTGGAGGTATTTTCTCAGTATTAATATTATGTTTTGCAGCCCCAATGTTAGCAAGAGTTGCCTATGAATTTCGATCACCAGAGTATTTCGCATTAACTGTTTTTGGATTATCTATGCTTGCCAGCATAAGCGCAGGTGGAGCAGTAAAAAATTTGATGGGTGGTATATTTGGTGTATGGCTGTCAACAATTGGAGCTGAAAGAGTAACTGGAATTGAACGTTTTATGTTTGGAAATTATGAACTTTATGAGGGGTTACATTTTGTTCCAATATTTATAGGTTTATTTGCAATATCTGAGTTACTAGTTCAGTCAAAAACTGTAGATAAAATAATTAAAACTGTTGCTATGAAAGCGGTTAAACTACCTACCAAAGAGGATTATAAGAAAATTTGGAAAACAATTCTAAGGTCCTGTGGCATCGGCACATTTATTGGAGTTCTTCCCGCAGAAGGGGCAACCGTAGCTTCTATGATCGGATACTCTGAAGCAAGACGATGGTCTAAAAACAAAGAAGAGTTTGGCAAGGGCTCTATAGAAGGAATAGCGGGCGCAGAAGCAGCTAATAATGCGGCAACCGGAGGCGCCATGGTGCCCACAATGGTACTTGGCATACCCGGAAGTGGTACAACAGCAATTATTTTGGTTGGTTTAATGGTGCATGGATTAAGACCAGGTGTTTATCTATTTACAGAACAAGTTGAAAAAGTATATCAAATTTTTGGGTCAATGTTTGTTGCAAATGTAATGTTTATGTTGATGGGTTTGTATGCAGCAAAATTATTTGCTAGAGTTTCTCTAGTACCTACGGCAATTCTCTGGCCAATCGTTTTTGCATTATCTGTGATTGGGGCTTATGCATTTCAAGGACAGTTATTAGATGTTTGGTTAGCTTTAATTTTTGGGGTTATAGGTTTTTTTGCAAGAAGACATGGTTTCTCCGTTGCTCCTATTGCAGTTGGTCTAATTTTAGGCGAAATGGTTGAAACAAATTTACAACATTCATTAAAAATGTTTGATGGTGCTTGGTGGATGATATTAACTCAACCATTAGCTCTAATGTTTTTAGTTTTTGCATTTTTGGGTTTATGTGGTCCAGCAATATATTCATGGATAACAAAACAAAAAAATTAATTTTACATTAAACCAATTCTTAAACTATTTATAATTAAATTTAGTGATATTAAAGTTAGTATCGCATTGAGAATTATTTTAAAATATTTTTTTCCGAAACTAATTAGAAATTTTTTTCCTATATAAGTCCCTAAAAAACCACTTAATATCATTATTATTATTAAATATAAATATTCTCCAAAGCTAAAACCAATCAATCCAAAAACAATAACTTTGATAATATGCTGTATGGTCATCAAGGCAGAGTGTGTTGCTATATGTTGTAAGGGTTCTAATTTCATTGTTTTAACCATAGCAGCTATAAATGGGCCGGTTGCACCAAAGAACATAGTAAGGAAACTTGAAAAAATTCCTCCAAAAACTATGTATTTTAATTTTATCGCAGGTATTTTTCCAAAAACAGTCCATAAAATAAAGCCAGCAACCATCATCTGAATTAACCACGAAGGAAATTGAATAAACAAAGCTCCACCAAATGCTGACCCTATACAACTACCAATGAAAAAAGGTAAGATCGGGTGTTTTTTTACATCCTTTATCAATAAAATCATGCGTCCAAAATTTGATCCAATTTGAACTGCTCCATGAACAGGCAATAAGTATAATGGATTTAAATAAATTGCTAATAATCCCAAAAAGATTGCACCACCACCTATACCAAATGCTGCGCTTACGAAAGATGTAAACATGCTAGATAATATCAAAAAATAGATAGCAAAATTTGACAGATCACTTGGAAAACTTATTAAATTTTCAATGTTCATTTAAGATTATTTGTCTTTTTTTGTAAAAGGAGGCGGAACAAAATATCTTGGCATTTCACCTACACTTAAAACATCTATTTCCAATAATACCGGACCTGGGAGATTAAAAGCATTTTTTAATTTTTCTTTAAATTCTGAACTTGAGCTTACTAAAATATATTTCATTTTAACGGTTTTTGCCAATTCTAAAAAATTTGGAACTGTTAAATCTGCAAAATTTTTTCTTCCACCATATAGACTATCTTGAATGTGCTTTATAACACCATAACCTTTGTCATTCATCACCATAAAAACAACATTACTGTTAACTTCGACAGCAGTCCATAAATCTGGCAAATTAAGCATAAAGCCGCCATCACCGCACATCGCAATCGATTTAACATCATCTTTGGCCATTGAAGCTCCTATGGCTAAAGCCATTCCAGGCCCTATCCCAGCTCCGACAGGGTAAATATTTTCTGCAGCATCAAAAAGAGGCATCATTCTATTACCCCAAGTGCTATTTGAAATTGTTACATCTCTAATCCATCTTCCACCTTTTGGTAAACATTCCCTTACAATTTCTGGAAAATTTTTATAAACTCCTAAAAAGGATTTGTACTCATCTAAAACGCTATCTCTTAAAGTGCTCACCTCTTCTAACCACTCTTGTTTTGGATTCGGATGATCGCTTAAGCGATTTAGCAATTCAGTTAAAACTTTTTTTGCATCACCTAAATGAAAGAAAGATGTTTTATAAGTTCTATCTTTTGCATCAGGATCAATATCAATTTGAACCAAATTCTTTGGAAGTTTTAAAGACATATCTCTTGTTTCATGACCTCTTAATCTACTTCCAACCACAATCATCAAGTCAATAGTTGAATAAAAATTTTCTACTTTTGGAACAGCGTTAAAAGCCCCTAAACACATTTTATGATCTTCATCAACTACACCCTTAGCTTGAGTGCTCGTAACAACGGCAAACCCAAGATCAATAAACTTTTTCACTTCTGATTTTAATGTTTTTGCTCCATTACCAATCCATAAAACTTTTCTATCTGAATTTCTTATATTTTTTTCAATTTGATCTATTGAATTTTTATCACCTAAAAATAAGTCTTTTTGATCAATTTTTACATTTGGAATATTATCTGGTTTTTTTATCAAACTTCTTTGAACATCAATCGGAATTTCCACTGATACAGGACCTGTTGGAGGGGTCAAAGCACATTTTGTAGCTTCCTCTAAAACTGACAATGCTTCTTCAGAGCTAGTAATTCTAAATGCCTTTTTTGAAACTGATTTTAACATATCTAACTGATTTGGAACTTCATGAACCGTTCCTTGTTTTTTATCCAAATTTTCAGTTGCCGTTTGTCCAGTAATATGCAGTAGAGATGCACCTGCAAATCTTGCCTCTACTAAAGCACCAGTAATATTAGCTGCCCCTGGCCCTGTGCTAGTAAAGACTACTCCTAATCCATTTTTTGAGCGAGCAAATCCATCAGCCATATGCCCTGCACCCATTTCTCCTCTTGCGGGCACAAAATTTATTCTGTTTCTTCTAGCTATTGCATCCAACATGGGTATGTTGTGAACTGAAACAACACCGAAAGCAGTATCAACATTATTTTCTGATAAAAAATCCGAAACTAAATCACCAACATTATAATCTGACATAACTTCCTCTTTAATTTAATAATAGTTACTATTATTTTTAAATGATATAAAAAAAATAATATGCAAAATAAAATCACAGCAAAAACAACAAAGAATTTACTGTCTTCATCCAAAGAACTTGCATTTGTTGATATCCGTGAAATTGGTCAACACTCAAAAGGGCACCCTTTTTTTTCTGTTTCAATTCCCTTTAGCGTGTTTGAAATAAAAATTCAGGAATTAATTCCTAACAAAAATATTGATATAATTTTGTTTGATGAAAATGATGACTTATCTGAAAAAGCTTATGAAATTGCTATGTCGATGGGTTACAAAAAAATTTTTATTTTAGAAGATGGAGTCCACGGATGGACTGACGAAGGGTATGAATTATTTGATGGGATAAACGTTCCAAGCAAAGCTTTTGGTGAATGGGTAGAAATAAAAAAACAAACCCCACATATAAAACCGTATCTTTTATCAAAAAAAATTCAAAAAAAACAAAATATAATAATTGTTGATGGTCGTCCTTTAGAGGAATTTAAAAGAATGAATATTCCAAATGCTATTTGTTGTCCAAATATGGAAATACCTCTAAATATTTCAGAATTTATTGATAAGAAAACAGAAATTATTATAAATTGCGCTGGTAGGACAAGATCTATAATAGGAGCCCAAAATTTAATAAATTATGGGATTAAAAACTCTGTCAAGGCTCTAGAAAATGGAACTCAAGGATGGTTCTTAGCAAATCTAGAATTAGAAAAAAATCAAACCAGACAGTTTAAAGATCAAAAAGTTTTTAAAAAAAATGAAACGATTTCAAATAAGGCATCACAGCTTATAAAAAAATACGGATTAAAAAAAGTGAGCTTAAAACAAATTAATATTTTTTTTTCCGATAAGACCAGAACAACATATATATTTGATATAACCACACATTCAAAAAATAGTAGATGCAATGATTTAAATATTAAGAACGTTCCTGGAGGCCAGTTGATACAAGCAACTGATAATTTTATTGGGGTACAGAATTCAAGGATTATACTTGTAGATGAAGGAGATTTGATTAGATCTTCTATGACAGCTTCCTGGTTAAAACAAATGGGATATGAAGTTTATGTTTTTGAAGATGATTTGGATTACATTAATTATTTTTTTGAAAAAAAATCAAAATTTGTAATACCAAAACATCAAATTATTAGCATTTCTGAAATCAAAAGTTATCTTAGTTTTAATATCCTTGATACAAGAAATAGTCACGATTATAAGAAATTACATTTTAAAAGATCTAAATGGATTTCTCGAAAAAACTTAAGGTTTACAAATTTTAGAGAAAAGAGGAATTTCTTAATTATCTTTGATGACCTTAATAAAGCAGAGTTAATTTCAAAGGATATCTCCTCAAAATATAATGGAGAAATATTTTTTTATGAATTTAAAGAAAACGAAGTGATACAATTCTCTGATTTTTTAACAAAATCTTCTTCTTCCCCAAAAAAGTCAGAATGTATAGATTTTGTTTATCACACTTACAAAAGACATTCAGGAAATAAAAATCATGCTAAGTCATATCTTAAATGGGAAAAAGAATTATTACAAAGAATGGATGAACAAGAAAAAAGAAAATTTAAAGTATTTTAATTTACTGGCTTGAGCATTCTCTTATTTTTAAAATACATTTTATAAAAATTTCTAGTTCAATTAATAGGTAAACAAAATTTATCTTTATAAATGTTTTATTTTCCCCAGTTCAATGCAATTAGCTCATAATTATTTGCCATTTTTAACAAACCAGATTTTGTAGCATCATCTAATGGTTGTACAGGATGTCTACAACGGTCAGATTTTATTACCCCACCTTCCTTAAAAATAAACTTAGTACCTCTAAAGCCACATTGTCTATTTTCATAATTAATTAAAGGAAGGATTTCGTTATAACCATCTTCTGCTTTGTCGACATTTCCCTTAAGAAAATTTTTAACAACTGGACCAATCAAATCTGGATACATTGCAGAACTCATATTTCCTATTGCCCCTGCCTGCAAATCTTCAAACAAGGTTATCCCTTCTTCTCCATCAAAAGGTCCTTCTATATGTTTTCCACCTTTCTTAATTAAAGCTCTTAACTTTGATGCTGCTTGTAAACATTCTATTTTAAAACATTTAACATTTTCGATTTCCTGAGCCATTTTAACTAAAAGATCTACCCCCAAATCGACCCCAGATAAAGGTGCGTCTTGAACCATAATTGTTATACCAGCTTCATCAACTTTTTGAAATTGTTGAAAAGTTTGTTCCTGATTTCCCTTTAATATTGCCCCATGGTAAGGTGGCATCATCATTACCATATTTGCACCAATTTCTTTTGCTAACAAAGCTCTTTTAAAAACTATTTCTGTTGCAAAATGACTTATCGTCACTATTACAGGAACCCTGCCTGCTACATGCTCTAAACATAGTTTAGTCAAAACTTGTCTTTCTTCATCAGAAAGTAAAAATTGTTCTGAATAATTTGCTAAAATACATATCCCATCTACATTTTGATCTATCATGCAATCTAAAACCCTTTTCATGCCTTCAAGGTCTAACTCTTCATTGTCTTTAAAAGGAGTAGGCGCTACAGGCCAACAACCAGTATAATCTATTTCATTCATTTTATTTCCTCTTTAATTTATTAAAAATACCAATTAATCATTCCTTTTCCAAGTGTCATTTGTAATTCCTTCTTTTTTTAACAAATGTTTTTGAATCTTTCCTGTCTGAGTTTTTGGAAAATTTTTCATTATTCTTAGATATTTTGGAACAGAAAAATTAGCTAAATCTTGCTTAGCTTGATTTACCCAATTTAAGTATTTAATATCAGAACCTTTGTTTATCATTAACGCCACCATCACCTCATCCTCCATCCCTGCTCCTCCTTCTGCAGGTACGGCAAAAGCAGCAGCTTCGGTAACTTCAGGGATTTTTAAAAACGCTTGTTCAACTTCGTATGAAGAAATATTTTCACCTCTTCTTCTAATACAGTCTTTTATTCGATCAACAAAAACAAAATGTCCTGATCTTTTTTTTATTCCAGCATCTCCAGTGTGAAACCAAAAGTTGCGGTAAGATTCAAATGATTTGTCAGGAAGACCTATATAACCTTGCATGAAACCATAAGGAACTTTGGGTCTTACAACAATCTCACCAACTTGACCTTCCTTGATTTTCTCATCTGTCTCAGGATCTCTGATCTCAACTTCAAAATACTTTTTATAAACCTTTCCACAAGTTCCTTTTCCTAGTTCATTTTTCTTACCATAAAGAGGAATATTTACTTCGGTCATTCCATATAAAGGGACAACATATTTAACACCAAATCTATTTCTAAAAATTTTTTCTGGTTCTTTTGGTAAAGGTGCTGATCCTATTAACTTTAAATTATGTTTTCTGTCAAAACTTGTTGGTCTTTGGGCTACTATAAATGCTGCCACAGCTCCCAACATGTTGGTATGGGTAGCCTTAAATTTTATGATGTCATTTAACCAATTAGATGCTGAAAACTTTTCTCTTATTATGGCTTTGTTTTTATTTATTAAACAGGCTAAAAGTTGCATAAATAATCCATTTGCATGAAATAATGGTAGGCAAATATAGAATTTATCAGACTTCTCTAGTTGATAATTTTCGATTGTACCAATTGCAAATAATACACAATGCCCATTAGGCATAATTACACCCTTTGATGGACCTGAAGTTCCACTTGTAAACATTACACAAGATACGTCATGATTTTTGTTTTCAGCAATTAATGTTTCATCTAGTTCTTTTGAATTAATAAGGTCATTTGAATCAACTGTCTGAATATTATTTTTGTTAATTCCAATTTTATTAATTTCATGATTAAATTTTTCTTCTGTAAAAATAATTTTAGGAGAAGACATTTTAATTTGGTGTGCTAGAACATCTCCTTTCAATGAAGTATTGATAGCTACAAATGTTACTCCAAGAAAAGCTGCTCCTATCCATAAAGGAATAAATTTTTTTGGATCATCAATCATGACAACAATTGATTCATTTTTTTTAACACATAGCTTATTAATAATATTAGAGGCTTTTAGCGATAATGAATATAAGTCTTTAAATGTCCATATTTCCTGATCTGTAAATTCTATAATTTCAAATTTCGGGTATTGTTTGCATTGATTTGATATTATTTTTGAAACAACCCAGCTTTTAGGATTTTTTAAATCTAGTTTTGAGAGCTTAGTTCTCATTCATCAAGATTTTTTAAATATTCAAGAATTATTCTATTTAGCTCTTTTGGCTTCTCTGCTGGAAGAAAGTGTCCACAATTCAAAACGTGACTTTCACAATTTTTTATAGCATTTACTAATTTTTTGCCAGCTTTCAGTGGGGTCATAATATCAAACCTGGCTAGAACAACCAAACAATCTAAGTTAATGTTTTCGGCAGCACTTAAACCGCCTTCGTAATTATTGCAAGAATTTAGGTCATTTACTAAAGCTGACATTTCATTAATTCTCATTACGCTATTTCCTTCAGATAAATGATGATGACCAGGCCACTCAGAAATAGAAAAAGACCCTTGGTTACCATGTCCCCATGTTACCATTAAATCATATGCTTTGTATGGATCTTCTGATGCTTTTCCTATAAGAAAATCATTTACTGGAATTTTGGAAGCTCCAGCAATAAATATTATACCTTTTAAGACTTCAGGTTTTAATTGGCTTAATTCTAATGCTGTAAGACACCCTTGAGAGTGACCTCCTAAGACAAATTTCTTAATTCCAATTTTTTCTAGAACACCTAATAACCATTTTGCATCTTCTTCAATAGAACTATTAGGTATTCCTTTTGAAAAACCATGTCCTGGAAAATCTGGAGACAAAACGTTATATCCTCTATTTGCAAAATATCTTATTTGTTGAGTGAAAGAAAAATGATTTTGACCAGCACCGTGAACAAAGCAAATAGTCGGCTTATTTAATTCTATATTTTTTCCGCCCGTTGAGACAAAAGTATCATTACTATTATAATTTAAATACATATAAGATAACCCTATAGATCAATTATTTTTCAAAATCGATTTGAACCCGATTTCAAAATCTTTTTTTATGTCATCAATGTCCTCTAAACCGACGGATAACCTTATCATGTCATCTGTTAAACCTGCAGATTTCATGGCTTCAGAACTTAAGTGAGAATGAGTGGTGCTTCCAGGGTGAATAAGTAAAGTTTTAGCGTCCCCTACATTTGCCAAATGCGATGACAATTGAACTGACTCTATAAAAGCCTTTCCAGCATCTCTTCCTCCTTTTACTCCAAAAACAATTATTGAACCTGACCCCTTTGGTAACATTTTTTTGGCTATTGAGTGATCAGGGTGACTTTTCATATCTGGATGTTTAACCCATGAAACCGCTTCATGATTAGACAAGAATTCTAACATATGTGCAG
>Ga0115012_10001634_pt1 | contig 12997 bp, 12 predicted proteins | sample TroAtlMetagenome_FD_88706 | JGI IMG/M metagenome (GOLD analysis project Ga0115012, IMG submission 88706) | Marine eukaryotic phytoplankton communities from Atlantic Ocean - Tropical Atlantic ANT10 Metagenome | ecosystem: Environmental > Aquatic > Marine > Oceanic | place: Tropical Atlantic...
AAAACTAATTCTATCTGATCCAAGATATCTACTAGATGCACCACCTATTAGTATCAGTGTATCTACATAGACATGAGGATTAAGCCAAGTAAAGGCCAAACCAGTAAATATTGTTTTATGGATAGTTTGAGATTCAATATCTCCAGCCTCTAAACCTCGAGGATCCATAGCCGAAAATATTCTCAAAATGCCATAACCTATCAAGAACGAAGAAGATGCAATTGCTATAATTGGGGCCCATTCTTCCATTTCCGAGAGAAACTTGCCCACTCCCAATACTCCGGCAGAAATCAATAAAGCATCAGAAATAAAACAAACCAAACAAGCCACAAGGACATACTTCTTCAGAAGCCCCTGCCGGAGAACAAAAACATTCTGAGGGCCCAGAGCTAAAATCAAACCTATGCTAATTCCAAATCCTTCAGCCCATGCCAACCAGACTGACACATCACGTCTTCCTTCTCTCAGCCGCTTTGGGCCTCATTCCAGTATAGCCACACTTCCTACAAGATCTAGGTTTGCTGCCTCTGTGAGTAGCCGAACACTTCATGCAAATCCACTTCTTTAAAAGTCTATTTTCAGCTTCAGGGTGCCTCTGTGCCATTGACCTTCCGAGCCACATTTCATTCATAATGACTTCCCAAGTTTAGATGAATTATCCAAAGCATTCAAACACTGTTGGCGGCGGTGGACAGAGCGTTGCCTGCCAGCGCTGTACTCGGGGCCCAGTGGGGGGATGAAGGTAAAGGCAAAGCTATCGATCAGCTCGCAATAAATTCAGACTGGGCAGTAAGATTCCAAGGCGGAAATAATGCAGGCCATACTATAGTTGTAGGAGATACTACTCTAAAATTACATCTTTTACCTTCCGGAATTACTAATTCCAAATGCAACTTAATTCTAGGTTGTGGGATGGTAGTTGATCCTTGGGTTTTAGACACGGAACTTGAAGGTTGGTACTCACTAACAAAAGAGAGGCCAGAAGGAAATAGATTATTCATTAGCGATCGCGCTTCAGTAATTTTTCCCTTTCACCGCTTTTATGATGGAGCAGATGAGCTCATTGGAACTACAGGAAGAGGGATAGGACCAACATATAGAGACAGGACAGAAAGAGTCGGAATTAGATTTGCAGATTTAAAATTTTTATTAAATGACGAAAATAGAATTGCAGAAACTGTAGATAGGATGAATAAGCAGTTAAATGCCGTAGGAGTAAAACAAGAAATTAGTATTGATGAACTAACTAAAGATATTTCTTGGATTTTAGATAGATTTTCTGATTCAATTAGAAACACGGGCCCAATGCTACATAATGCTCTATCAGATGGAAATCAGGTTTTACTCGAAGGGGCGCAAGGATCAATGTTAGACATAGACCAAGGGACCTATCCATTCGTTACATCATCAATAACAGGTAGGGCCAATGCATCTCACGGTTCTGGAATACACCCGGGCCAGATATCTAGTTGTTTTGGAATTTCCAAGGCATATACTACTAGGGTCGGCAATGGGCCATTTCCCACAGAATTATCACTAGAGAAAGGTCCTGGAAAACAGATGTCAGAACTCGGACATGAATTCGGAACAACTACCGGAAGGCCTAGAAGGACCGGTTGGTTAGATTTAGTAGCATTAAAAGAAAGTCAGAGAATAAATGGATATTCTGGACTAGTTATTACCAAACTGGATGTGTTAGGAGGTCTTGATGAGATATTCTTTTGCGTTTCATATTTACTCGATGGAAAAGAGATAGATTTTCTACCAACAGCATCAGAAGATCTATTAAGATGTCAACCAATTTACGAATCAATCCCCGGTTTTCAATCATTAACTAGCGAAGAGTGGATTTCATTGGCAAATGAATCAAGGAACGGTCAAGGAATCAAAATACTGCCAGATTCTATCAGAAATTACCTAAAAGCAATAGAAGATTTTGTAGGAGTCCCCATTGTAAGTGTTGGCGTTGGCCCTGACCGGATGGCTTCAATAGCTAGCCTCAATGGCCCCTTTGATTTCGAAATTTCAGAAGCAACCTTCTAATTGGAATCCGAAACCGCAGCTACATGGGATTCAAGTCTAAAGCCAGGAAGAGAAGAATTGATGCGAGCAATTCAAAAAGCGATCAAAAATCTAAAGATGTTGAATTTGAAGGGAATGTGCGCTGCGATATCAAAGATTGTAAGAACTGGGCAGATAAGAAAATAGGAGGTAGAAAGATGGCATATGACAGAGCAGTTGATGTTTGGGGGTCATCTGCATTCTCCAGAAAAATCAAGAAAGTCTCACTTTGTAAATCTCATTATAGGATTTGGAAGAAAGAAAAGAAGGGTGAACCGAAAGAATGGGAGTAATTTTCTAACCATCAATAGTAAATATTGTTAGATAGTTAGTCATGCAATGGATATGAATGTCCACCCGGTGAACGAACCCATATTGTCCTATTCTCCCGACAGCAAAGAGCGAAAAAGTATTCTGAAAGAGATCGACAAACAAATGTCCGAAGTGTTAGAAATACCCTGCATAATCAACGGACAAGAAGTCTTTACCGGAAACACAATTACTCAAGTGATCCCCCATAAACATAATCACATTATTGCTAATGTTCATCTAGCAGGTAGGGAAGAAATAACGGCCGCTTGCAATGCTGCTACAAAAGCCCAAGCCAAATGGATAGAACTTGGATTAGAGGGTCGTTGCGAAATTTTTGAAAAATGCGCTGATTTATTGGCAGGGGAATGGCGCATGAAAGTCAATGCAGCTACAATGTTAAATCAATCAAAAACCGTTTTTCAGGCCGAAATCGACTCAGCTTGCGAGTTAATTGATTTCTGGAGATTCAATTGTCATTATGCTCGTAAATTTCATGATGACTTCCAACCTCTAGTTTCCCCAGAGGGCGTAGAAAACTCCACTGAAATTAGGCCCTTAGAGGGCTTCGTTCTCGCCATAACTCCTTTCAATTTCACTAGTATTGCAGCAAATCTTCCAAGTGCTCCGGCAATTGTTGGTTGTACCTCAGTTTGGAAGCCAAGTAGAAATTCATATTTCTCAAATTATTATTTGATGAAACTTATGATGGATGCAGGACTTCCGCCAGGAGTGATTAATTTCATCCCTGGCTCCGGAGAAAAAATTACAGAAATTTCTGTCAGCAATCCTAATTTTGCAGGATTGCATTTTACCGGTTCAACTCAAACATTCCAAGGAATTTGGTCCGAAATATCAAACAATCTAAAGAATCTAAAATCATATCCTAGAATTGTAGGAGAGACAGGAGGTAAGGATTTTGTAATTGCCCACCCAGATTGCGACAAGAAAGGACTCCAAGTCGCTTTAATTCGAGGGGCATTTGAATATCAGGGGCAGAAATGTAGTGCTGCAAGTAGGGCATACTTGCCATATTCTGTATGGGATGATATCAAGCATGATTTCCATTCCGAGATAAATAAAATCAAGATGGGAGATGCTAGAGATTTCACAAACTTCATGACAGCTGTAATTGATAATCGCGCCTTTGAAAAAATTAGAGGGTATATTGAAAGAGCCAAAGTTAGAGATTCCTGTACAATTTTTACAGGAGGAAAATCTAGTGATTCAGATGGATGGTTCATTGATCCAACTGTAATTTTAACAAACGATCCAAATTCAGAAACTATGGTTGAGGAGATTTTTGGACCAGTCTTAACAATATATCTATATGAAGACCAAAAATTTGAAAATATTCTAGAAATTTGTGATAAATCTTCTCCATATGCTCTTACTGGTTCAATTTTCGCAAATAATGAAGTAGATATTCAAACCGCCTTCAATGCCCTACGCTTCTCAGCTGGCAACTTTTACATAAATGATAAGCCCACTGGAGCAGTAGTGGCGCAGCAACCTTTTGGTGGCGCTAGAGCATCAGGAACAAATGACAAGGCAGGTGGCCCTCTAAATCTGTTAAGATGGATTAGTCCCCGTTCAATAAAAAGGACATTACAAATTCCACATGATTGGAAATATCCATTCATGAGTACAAAATAAGATTACAAAATATTATATCCAGCCTTTCAGAGGAAGAAATACTGGGGAGCATTTTGCTGAGAGGTCACATTAGTGACGACCCATAAACCTGATCTGGGTAATTCTAGCGGAGGGAGAATATGGATACAAATATCGCATTTTTACTAATGCTCACTACTCTTTTTGTATTTGCATATTTTGGATTCAAATCCACATCATTCAACAGTATAGATAGCGACCAATATCTTTCAGCCAGAGGGACGCAGAATTGGGTAAGAATAGGCTTGAGTCTTTTTGCTTCAGGAATGGGTATTTGGATATTCTTTGCGCCCTCAGAAGTAGGTTATTATGGTGGTTTTTGGGATGTCTTAGGTTATGCAGTAGCGTGCGCTACTCCTTTCTATATACTATATCGCGTTGGGCCACTAATAAGAGAAAAACTACCTTCTGGGGTGACTTTAGCAGATTATGTTCGTATGAAAATAGGTCGCCCAATGCAGATATATGTAGGAATAATCTCTATAATTTACATGTTTACTATTTTATTCGCCGAATTCACAGCAATAGGAAAGGCAATGGAAATCTTGAGCGGAATTAGTCCCATATACTCAATGCTAGCCGTCGCATTAGTTACTACAGCATACACTACTTATGGTGGATTGCCATCTTCTCTAGCGACTGATAGAATTCAAGCATGGGTAGTAATATGGCTATTAGTTACACTATTGATGTTATTGCTAATAGGAGATATCGAAACAATAATTACGGACGCAAAAAGATTCAATCCAGAAGATGTTAATAGTTACGGAAGTATATCCTATATGGACACTTTTTCATCAGGACTAGCTCTAGTATTAGCAATAACCTCAGCGGAAATGTTTTCTCAAGGAAATTGGCAACGTGCATGGGCATCAGAAGATGATAAAGCTCTAAAAAAAGGCTCTTTATTGGCGGCAATACTTGTCTTGCCATTAATATTCATTATGGGGTTTCTTGGAACAACTGTAGCTGGAAGGGGGGCTGCTGCAGATCCAGCTTCAGCATTCTTTATTCTTCTTAATGATGCAAACGTAATTCTAATTTCAGGATTTATTGTACTAGGAACTGCCCTAGTATGCTCCAGCGTGGATACACTACAAAATGCAATTGCAGCATCTGTCACACGTGATATGTCAAATGGCAAACTCAATGTCAACCAATCCAGAATTATCACCCTAGCAATGATTCCATTAGCAATATATTTAGCAAACGGTCCAGAAGTATTTGGATACAGATTTGATACACTGGGCGTTTTCAAAATTTATTTATTTGCCGATCTTCTTGCTGCAGCTACCGTAATGCCTATTTTACTAACATTATGGAATAAGATAAACCCATCTTTTGCATTTTTCGGTGCCATTTCAGGACTTTTATCAGTAATTCTTTATGGCACGATTTCTTCTGATTTTTCAACTGGAATTGGCTATCTAACTTCTCCAACTAATGAATATGGTCTTGCGAATCTGAATGTTTTCTTATCGGCACTTGCTGGTTCCACACTAATTACAGTGTTAGGTTCATATGTAATGCAATCTGACGAATAGTAACGTGGGGATTAGAGATTCATTAAATGGACTATTGATTCCTTGGGTATTTGTTTGGCAAAAATCTTGGGGTCGCCGGAAAAAGATTGATGGCAGATTATTCCAGATTGAATTATTTATCATTGGGATGATATTACTCGCAGGACCTTATTTTATTACAAATATAGTGGCACATAATTTCCTCGAAACTGTATGGGATCCAGAAATTCCTCTGGATAGACAAATTCCATTCATAGGTTGGACTATAATCCCTTATGTAGGTCTATATGCTCTCTATCCTCTTTTGGTATTTTCTAGCCCTAGAAACAAAAGAGGCCAGATTGAACTCTTAGTATCAATCCAATTCCTCTTTTTTGTAACAATATTTTGTTGCATTTTCTTTTTATTAGTTCCAGCAGAAATTGATCTTAGAGATCAGTTAGTAATTCCAAGTCTAAATCCTATAGAAGAATTCTTCTTCTCACTAGTTCATCATTTCGATAACCCGTGGAATGCTTGGCCAAGCCTACATATTGTTCACTCCTTTCTAATTTGCAGGATTGTGACTTTTTGGGCTATTAGGGAGAGAAAAGAAACCAAAAAAAGAACATTATTATTGTTATTATTGTGGACCGAGTGGGCCTTACTTAGCATAAGCATTTTGACTACAAAACAACATTACATTTTTGATCTATTCTCAGGAATACTCGTAAGTTTAATTTTTTGGCAACTATTCTATCCAGTAATCAATGGCACTATAAACTGGAAATTAGAAAATATTACCCATTAAGTCTCTTTGTGTAAGGTAAATCAAAAGTCCAAAACCAGCAAAAATCATCATCCAAGCTCCAATTGATTTTATTATTCCAGAAAGATCCCTCATCAATTTTGTGACAGTATCTCCACCTGAGCCCACAATAATAATTACGGTAATCATTAGTAATGAAACGGAAACTATCAAACCAAAAAGCCCAGAAAATAATGCTAAATCACCTATTGATGCTAACCAAGCCATGAAAGGAAAAACAGCTGCTGCAGTACAATCTACAGAAGCCGCACTATATCCAAAACCCCATAGATACATATTCCTCCTAGGGGTAAAAACTTCATCGGTTTCATTAGTTTGAAATCTATCTAACACATTTTGTAATTTTATAGAAATATTACTTGTCCAACCAAGTAACATCATAATTCCTAAAATAATTAGAATTAATGAGATAATTATTGAAATGTCATTTAGTATATTAGTCAGATTTACTACCTCCCTCAATATAAAAATAAAAATACCCACGATGATAAAGAAACTTAATTGCCCCATTGCAGCATATATACCAATCTCCAATGAATTTGAAACCTTATATCTCTCATCGAAATTTTCATCATTTCCATTAATTATATTTTCCCGTTCCTTAACTTTCAATCCCAAGTAATAGGCTATGAATGAAGGAAGTACAGGAAATGCACAAGGCGAAAAGAAAACCAATATACCCAACAACAATCCTATAATAAGTACGCCAAACATACTATCGTCAGCTTTCTTAATACCAAATCGTAATGAATCAGCATTTCCCTCGTTTGCCAATTCTATGGATTTATCAAAATTCGTCCAACCATCTAATGGCAACCCAGAATTTTCCTTTGAAATGGCATATCCTTCGTGATCAATAACTACTACTAGAGGAAGACTTTGAGCAGAATAATATTCAACCAAATCCCCCCTCAAACCACCTTCTAAAATTATAGCATCAGTTGCCCCATTAGCTACAGTCCAATTCATGAATTTTTCCGAACCAACATCTCCAAAAGTCTCGTTAATAAAATCAAATGATTCATAATCATACCATGATCCTATTGAAATTATCTCGATTTCATAAGGCCCTTCCAAAGACTTCCAATATTCTCTATTTTCTTCAAGATGATCTTGTACGTAGTGACAATTGACACATCCTACTGACATGAAATCTATTATAACAATCGATCCCAAATAATCACTAAGTTTGAACTCTCCATTTTCATCGAATTTATCTATTTCTTCACGATTCATAGTTTCTACAGAAAAATCGGCCACCGGGTTAATTTTCTGTGAAACTCCAAAATTCGAAGAAGAAAACCCAAAAATACTCAGCGAAAAATATGATATTAATAAGAAAAAAATTAACGAAATTGGAAAAGCTTTCCATGTCTCACTTCTTTTGAGATTACTAAAATCCAATGAACCAATCAATTCAATACTCCCTCCAATTCAAAGACATTATATTATTTCTGTGACTATAATACATTATAGTGATATTCAATACTATCTCAGAATTAATACTAATATCACAATAATTTCAATTCGTAGATTTTACAATCAAATCAGAAACTATAGGCTCAACATGCTTCCAAATCTCCTCATGAGTATATTCAAAAGTCCCCTTGGTAGAAACTATTGGGAAATTATTTTCTTTTGCTAATTGTTTAAATCTACCTCTAAGCAACTTCTGATAATGAATAAAACTAACAGTAGGAATATTTGAGTGCCCCAGATCCATTCCACTTTCATATCCCTTTAATTCTGCAATTCCGTCTGTATATATTACACGATGTAAAATTCTCCTAGGACCTGCATCTAGAACGATAACCATATCGGGATTGGGGACACTAGCATATAGTCCATGCAACCACTCTTCTGAAGTCCCTCTTACACTTTCTCTGATGACGGGAGTAAAGCTGAACCTATCTGCAACTACTACAAAACCAGCATCTAAAGCAGGCTGAATATGGTGTACAACTTGATCCCACATATCTGTTGCATATAGTAGGGCCCTGGTTCTAGGGCCGAAATTATGTAGCTGGCCAGAATTAGCTTCTATGTGCTCACTGATTAATGCAGACCTAGCTAGTCCAAAGTTTGCTGTAGCTACACCCTGAGCTTCAAGCCTTTGAGATAATAATCTAGCATGAGATGTCCTACCAACACCATCTGGACCTTCGAGAACGATTAATCTACCACTAATCTTCATCAACTCCATGCCGTAAAACAGTATAACCTTCCGGCGAAATATATCTCATTCTAGCGCCATCGTCAATATGATGAATCTCAGCCCTCCTGTCATCCGCTTCAATTAATGTTACATTAGAAAGATCGATTGAATCCGCAATAATTTTTCTCACATTTTTCTGAATTTCCGCTATTCCAGAATTTGAGTTGATTTTTATCATTCTACCACTTTCAGATATACTTCCATAAATCTCTCGCATCCTTCCCTGCAATTTCTTATAGGATTCAAATGGGTCTTCTGTCCATCCCATATCCATCCCAGCCTCATAATATTTCAAATTGGGCCTTCCTTTCATTATTCTAGATAATGAAACCTCCGGATCAACTTCAAAATATAGAGTCAAATCGGGATCTCTTGCAAATGAATAAGTCATTTCTATCCTATCTTGATCTATGCCTCTTGCACCATCTCTGGCCATTGCAGTGAATTTGTATCTATCACAAATCACTACCCCTCCTACTGCTAACAATGGTTCAATTTGTCTTTCCCATCTGTCTGCAAAATCTGCAGCATGAATGTAATGAAAAGTTTCAGGGACTAAGCGCTGATTCTTCTTACCTTCCTTAGTTGCACTTTTTACCATAGGGCTTGAATTCCATTCAGTATGGTGGACAGGAGCTCCAAGGGCTCTTAGCCACTGCACTAGTAAATGTGCCTGAGTCGATTTACCAGATCCATCCAATCCTTCAACTGCAATTAAAATTCCAGCTCCAGACGCTTCTTTGGATTTCACGAGCATAGCGAAATGAAAGTTCATAATCAATTTATTTACAAAACATTGAAAATTCACACCAATATTGCAGAAGTGCCAATTCTTAACAATCCTCTATCTATAATTTCTCTATCAATTTCATAAATAGCACTAATTAGTTTGTCCAAATCTTCTCTAGTTTTTATTCCACCAGCCAATTTAATCCCTTTATATTCTCCAGATATTACATTATGGCGACATACCTCTTCTGCCAAAATAATAGCTTGCTCCTTTGTACAAATTCCTCTTCTACCTGTTCCCGATTTGACAAAGTCAGCACCGCTAGCCAAAACCATCCTTATCACAGCTCTCATTTCTCTCTCTCTTAGTTGAGGTGCCTCAATTATAACTTTCAAAACTCTTCCATTCGATGAATCCCGCATCTCAACAAGCTTCTCTAATTCTACTTCACTAGGAAAATCACTTACATCTCTTGGCTCCAAAACACAATCAATTTCATCAGCACCAAAATTAACTGCTTCAGACACCTTCTTACGAATCTCTACAATCGAGTCACTACCTACTGGAAATGGATGACTAACTAAAGCCAAGTTAATTTCTTCATCGAGAAAGGACTTTACAAATTCTGCGTTTTCAGGAAAAACACATACTGTTTTAGGGCCAATTCTATTTGCAACATTGCAAAAATCAATTAATTGAGATTTCGTAACATCCACATTCAATAATGTGAAATCCAAAATTCTTCTAATTTCAGAATTTATCATGAATTATTCCTTTCAAAATCTTCCATAAATGTAGCTAATTTACTTACGTCCTCAACTGGACATCCATTGTATAAACTAGCTCTAATGCCACCAATGCTTCTGTGTCCCTTCAGTCCACCTATGCCAAACTGCTCTGCATCAAACAGAAACTTATCTTCCAATTCACTATCAGCAAGCTTCCAAGTAATGTTCATTATAGATCTAGAATTCTTTTCTGCATGCGGCTTCCAAAATTCACTATTATCAAGAATTTCATAAAGCATTTTTGATTTTTTTCTATTTCTTTCTACGGCTCCTTGTAAATCACCATTTCTTTGCACCCATGATAACACCTTATCCAAAACAAAAATTCCGAATGTATTTGGGGTATTGAACATTGATCCCTTTGAAATATGAGTATTGTAATCTAACATAGTTGGTAGATTATTTTTTATTCTGGATTTCGCCCAAGGTGAAAGAATCACTAAGGTAACTCCGCTAGGTCCAAGGTTTTTCTGCGCACCAGCATAGATTATCTCATGTCTCGAGACATCAATAGGGACTCCACAAATATCTGAGCTAGCATCTACAACTAGCGGTTTACTTTCGCATTCAGGAGCAGATTGAAATTGTGTCCCATAAAGTGTATTATTAGATGTATAGTGAACATATATTGAATCATTTCTCACCCTGTAATCACCCTCACTAGGTATGGCTCTGAAACTATTCTTCGCACCATCCCATATAGCTTCGGCATTCCCTACTCTTGAAGCCTCAGTCATTGCCTTATTTGACCAAACTCCAGTTAGTATGAAATCCACCTTCTCTCTTTCATCAATCATATTTAGTGCAGTCATATAAAATTGAGTAGATGCCCCGCCCTGCAAAAACAGAACTTCATATTCATCAGGTATTTTTAGCAGATCCCTAATTCTTTTATTCGCCGAGTCAATTACTTCTTGGAATATATTACTTCTGTGAGAAACTTCTAGAACTCCAAATCCACTATTTTTTAGATTTGGCAAAGAGTCTGCTACTTCTTCTACTACTTCTAATGGCAACACCGCAGGGCCTGCTCCAAAATTCAAGATTCGCCCATATTTCTCTCGCATGTATATTCGTAAGCAACTAGGCCTTTGATGCCATCGGCTATGGTGGGGTTCATGAAATAGTATTGAATCGAAAGGACATGGTTCGCATTGGGCTAGTAATGCTACAAGGTGCTAGAAAAGCTCACATCAAGGCATTAAATCGCGCATCCAGTGCTACAAATATTCCAATTGAAATAGTAGAATTAAGAAATTATGCCGATTTGAAAGATTACAAACCCACTGCAATAATTCTGCCCGGCGGTGAATCTACTACAATGAGGCTTACTGGCAATTCTAAATCTTCCAATCTTTATCCCAAACTATTTGATTACATAAGAAAAAATCCATCTCTTCCAGTTCTAGGGACCTGCGCAGGAGCAATTCTTCTAGCGGATCCAGGTGATGGTCAAAAACCCTTAATTGATGCCAAAATTTATAGAAATGCCTATGGCAATCAATCTGAATCCTTTCAATCAGATGTATTTATTAAATTATTCAATAATGAGTTTCCGGGAATTTTTATTAGAGCCCCTCGATTTATTGAAATTGGTCCGGAAGCAGAAATTATAGCTGAATTAAATTCTGAAGTAGTCGGCATAAGGACCAAAAATAGAGTGGCATTAACATTTCATCCAGAATTATCAGAAAATATAAATTTTCATATCTGGCTTTTAGAAATGTCAAAAGAACATGAATCAGAGTTGAAAATATGAATTCATTACCAATTCTCCCAATTCTTGCAGATCCTCCTGAATTAGCAGATACAGAAGGTTGTATCCAATGTCAGATGGGTAGCAAATTAGTCCTATTCATAACTGGAAATTGCCACTGGCAGTGTGATTATTGCCCTCTTTCTGAAACTAGAAGGGACATAGATTGGATGTTCGCAAATGAGAGAAGATGCAATTCTTTCAAAGAGGTAATTGAAGAAGCTAAGGCGATGAATGCCACTGGTGCTGGAATTACAGGCGGAGACCCATTGATGGCCATAGAGAGGACCATGGAAGGCATTAAATCACTGAAGTCCGAATTCGGTAAATCATTTCATATTCATATGTATACTAGCATTCCATTCAATCCAGAATTAGCATCCGATTTCGCAAGAGCGGGATTAGATGAAATTAGATTCCATTTTTTAAATCTCAATAGTAAAAGATACTTTGAGACTATAGAAGCATGTCATAATGCTGGAATCGTAACCGGAGTAGAAATTCCATGTGAACCCGATAAAGAAGACATTCTATTTTCCTTAATTGATGAATTAAGAGATTTCAAAATTTCCTTCATCAATCTGAATGAACTTGAGATTACAGTGGGTAATCATGACAATATGGAACTTCGCGGATTTAATTTATCAACAGAAATTACAGCAGGAGCTGCCGGCTCCTCTGAATTAGCTCTCAAGCTGAAGTCTAGGATTATGGCAGCGGAAGAAGGAATTCCGGACCCTATCGACTCAATAATGAGAAAATCATACGGGTACCATCTAAAATTCTGTACCGCGGTCTACAAAGATGCAGGTCAACTACGTCGCAGGTTTTTGAGGAGGGGGGAGGCAAATATATCTCCTCATGAAGTTCTTACAGAGGATGGGACATTAATTTTTGGTGCCATTTCTTCCAGTGAAGAAACTAAACAAGAATGGATTGATGAGATAATAGAATTTACAGGTTTGCCTGAATCATTCATATTATGGGATCAAGAAAATAAGAGAATTGAAATCCCATTAATTTTGGCTGAAGAACTTTCTGAAATTATTGATGCACCAATTTCTATGATTGAAGTATTACCGACTCACGAAAGGCTAGAAGTTACTGAAGTTAGATTAAATAATAATTGACAA
>Ga0115012_10001635_pt1 | contig 12994 bp, 17 predicted proteins | sample TroAtlMetagenome_FD_88706 | JGI IMG/M metagenome (GOLD analysis project Ga0115012, IMG submission 88706) | Marine eukaryotic phytoplankton communities from Atlantic Ocean - Tropical Atlantic ANT10 Metagenome | ecosystem: Environmental > Aquatic > Marine > Oceanic | place: Tropical Atlantic...
CCAATGGATCTATTAACTCATGACAATGAAGATTATATTCTTGGAGAGTTAAAAGGATGTATAGGTGATGGAGATACATATCGTGCTGATATTGCATCAACATTAGCAACAAGATTTGCAAATTATGCTGTAGTATATTCTAAAGATAATACTATAAATGATAAAATAACAAATAGAGTTGAGTCACTTGTAACAAAAGATTACTTTACTAATGACTTAAAATATCTTGTTGTAAGAACCATCTATAATGGTAATAAGCAAAAGTTTAGTAAGCTTATGATGAAACCAGAAGTAATAAAAATGACAATGAAATAATTATGAGTAAATACATTTTTAAAACTGTTCCTAAAAGTGTATTAGATCATCACAACTTAGCAGACACAAGTAAATTACACTATGTGTCTGCTTACGGTGATCTAATGCCCGTTTATTTAGCACAGGATCCAACACTAAGAGAATCACTTGAGACAAAGATAAGAACTCAAACCACTGATACTCTTGTTGGAAAAGGATACAAAAAAGCTTTTATTATACCAGACTGTCCTGCAAAGCAAGATAGATTAAAAATGGCATTAAAAGAACATAAAATAACAATTACAACAAATATTGATGATGCAAATGTAATTGTAACTCATGAACATATTAAAGATCATTTTGAAAGTGGAGCAAATATTAGCAGTAAAAAACTGTTTGCATCACTATGGAACTATAATGTATATCATATACCAGCTACAGAAAAAAGTTTACTTTATCAAACAGATAAAGATCAAATTAAATGGGGTGGTGTATGGTCATGGGATGAAGAAAATAAGGATGATATTTATGAATCAGATTACTTCACAGGACTTGGATTAGAATTATCTAAGAAACATGATGAAGGATTTCCATTTGTAAATATAGAAACTGTCTTAGAAGAATCATCAACAAGACAAATTCTTACAAAAGAATTGTTGGATATGTTAACATCACAACACCACGCAGGTGGAGATGATAGACAATTAGCATATAAATTATTACCAACAGTAGATACAACTAAAAATCACCATTTTCTTTGGGAATTATCACAAAGAATAGGTCATGACTTATACTATGAAAAAAGAAATAAAGACCTAAAGTATTGGGTAAATCATAGTAAAGTAGAAGACTACATGGATATGAGTGCAGAACAAATGATTATTTGGTTAAAAGAAAATGATTTACTAACTTCAAACTCATTCAGATACTTAGAACCTATTGTAAGAAAAGATATACAAATTCATAATAGAGAATTATATGTCTTTAAATGCATGGTAAAACCTGAGTATTCTGAATACTTAAAATTAAATATAAATGAATAAAGCATATGAATTAAAAATAACAAGAGTCTCTGATGCAGATGAAATTAAAGGCTCGGTTAACAATGTTGGCTATTGGATTGGGGAAAAGGTTTCATGGAGAGATCCACTTCACAATATAGTGAAACTGGATATTGCAAGTGAGCCAGATATGATTGAAATCCAAAATGCTAAACTATATAGATATCCAAAACTTTCATTACCAAGAGTCAAAGTAGAAACTTTGAAAGAAAAGTATGATGTGAAAGTAGTTAGAGATAGTACTAAAGCAGATTATAGTATTGTATCTAATAAAATGATAGAAGATTTACTAACAGTAAGTTGGCGTTCATATTATAATAAAGATGCAGTTGGTTTACTTATTAAATGTCTTGATGTGTTTCAAGATACAAATATGTATTCAAAACAGTTTTATGATAATATGACATCATTTTATAATAAGATTGAAGACAATGATAAAATAGATATTCATGTAAATCTTGGATGGAATATTGATAATACTAATTTGGAAACATTACATGATGCTTGGAATAAGGCTATGAAAGAGTATGATAAAGAACTAATAAGAACTTATCATTCTGATGTTATATTAGAAAATAAGAATGTAACTGCTTTTCAAAGTTTACAAAAAGAAAAATTAGTTTTAGATAAATGTATCAATAGAATATGTAATGAAGATGCTCATGTAATAACTGAAGATGAAGTTATTACTACATTGCAAATGATACATTCTGGAGATGAAACATCTCGTTCATTAGCAGTTGAGATGCTTGCAAACTGTAACGTTGAAGAGTGCTTTGACAAAGTTGCTTATATGTGGACATTTGGTTATGATAAAATTAGGTATGCTTCAAACTGGAATACTGTAAATGTGAAAGCATTAAAAGACCGTATGCAAGATGTAACACCTCAGGCAAATCAAGTATATCAAATACATATGTATGAATATTTAATAAGAGCTCTTATAAAAGAGCAATCTTTTACACAATGGGTTTGGACTCAATTGCGTTCAGATGTTCATAAAAATGTTATTGCAAGTTATGGTTTAACTAATAAGAATGCTGATCATGATAACGTTATGAATATTAAGTTAGTTAATATAGAACTAACAGATAAATATAGCAGTTGTCTTGTAAAAGAAGAATCAGGTAAAGAAATCTTAGATGAGATTACTCAACCTGATGGATTTGATGATTTACCTTTTTAATTATGAGTGATTACTTTAGATATAATCCAGGACATTTTGGAGTTAACGCTAGAGAGCTTGAGCATAAGAGTATCATAGATGAAATTCTTAAGCTTAAGGCTCTACCGTATAACTCAAAAAGGAAACTTAAAATACAGAAACTTCAACAAAAATTGACAAATTATGACAGAAGAGGATAAAAAATACAGACAGGGTAGAAGAAAAGAGCAAGTAGAAGGTCATGCTAAAGTTGCTATGATTGCTATAGTAGGTTTAGCGTTAACTCTTATATTTATAGGATTAACACAATGATAGTAGATAAGAAAAAAGAAGAAGAGTTTTTTAATAAAGACTTTAACTTCAGCTATTCTTCATTGAATAGATTGCTATTTTCCCCATCTTTGTTTTACAAAGACTATATATTAAAAGAAAAAGAAATTAGGTTAGATAAGCATCTTGTAGAGGGTAGTGTTATACACTGCCTTCTATTTGAGGCTGATAAACTAGAAGAAAAGTTTAAGATTGTACCTGGTAAAACACCATCAGATAGTGTAAAAAAAGTATTATATAATATGCTACAATTTACAGATGCTGTTGCACTAGATAAAGTTGAGGACTTTGTTATACTTGATTCTCTTAAAGAGATTAACCTTTATCAGAGTCTCAAAAAAGATGAGCAAAGAATAAGTAAGATTAGAACTTCAGATCATGCAGACTATTGGGCGTTTATGATGAATGATATTAAAAATATTATTGATATTGATACACTTAATAAATGTAAAGAAAGAGTTGAACTATTGAATAACAATGAAGAAGTTCAAACAGCATTGGCTCAGAAGCAATCAGACTTTGAATTAGATCCCATTACAACTTATGCAGAAGCATATTTAAAATGTGATCTTGCTAATTATGACTTTGGATTACACGGGTACATTGACTTTTATGAAATAAATGATGACACAAAAGAAGTTACTATATATGACTTAAAAACTACATCAAAAAGTATTGCAGATTTTAAGGATACTGTAGAGTACTATAACTATTGGTTACAGGCTGCAGTATATAGTAAACTTGTGTTTGAAAATTTACCGGATGATAAGAAAGATTATACTATTAGATTTAGATTTATTGTAATAGATAGTTATGATCAGGTATATATATTCAATGTATCAATTGAATCTATGTCAAGCTGGATGGATGACTTATTTAATGCTTTAGAGGCTGCAAAGTACCATTTTGACACCAAAAACTTTAATTTGCCTTATGAATTCTTAATAAGAAGAGTTAATTTATAAATATGAACAATGTTTATACAGAGTATTTTCAAAAAAGTAAAGTGTTTCTATATCCACTATTACGTTTAAAGAAGGGACTTGACTATGTTCCTTCAGAAACGTATTGTTTTTGGGATGAAATATATGATCATACTGATTATAAATTTATTTGCCTATATAAAACCAAATATAATAGTGCTTTTCAAGATTTTCAAATTAAACATTTACCATTGCTTAGCAATAAAATGGAACATTATGATCTTGGAGAAGAACAACTTATAATATTTGATATGAAAGACTTTAGGCATGACTATGATAAATTTATAGAAGGGAGATACTCTGCGTTTGGTGTAGACAGCAAGATAGCTATCCTTGATTACTTTGGTGGTCAGGGAAAGATATCATCATATGTACAATCTTTTCTAACCCCTGATAAAGATTTGCATAAAGAATATTCTGAATTTTTAAATGTTGATTTTGATCTTATACAAGAAGTACATGAGATATGTAGTGCTCCTGATATAATAAAAGAAACACTTTATTATTCATATCCTATGAAAATAGATTTGCATAATTTCAAAAATTCATTATCTTTGGGGAAATAATCAACTATGAGTATAGGTAAAAACATGATGCTTGTTAACTCTTCTTTTAGAGGAGCTAAAAGTTTTAATTTAATTCCTGTGAGCAAAGAAGCTCCGTATATTGAAGCCATGTTTGACCCTTCATCTGGTATCTTAGCATGTATTGGTGTGAATAATAAACAATCATTCCATATGGTGCCTAGATTAAATGATGATGGTCAACCAATGAGGCTTAAGGTTCCTAATAAAGCAACCGGTAAAACTGTTAAAGAACAAAGAGTTAGTCAACAAACTTATTCTGAGTACTATGTAGCTGAAAAAAATGATATTGAAAATTTCATTAACATTTTTGCAATTAATGCAGATACATTTGATTATAAACAGTTTATTGATGTTGATATTAAAAAAACGGAAACATCTAAAATTATATTACCAGGACAGTAAGTCTAATCTAAAGGGGTGCCTAAGAGACATCCATTTAATATTAAATGTTACTTACTATCCTTAAAAAAAGAAGCCTATTGACGTAGGCTTTTTTTGGCTATAACAATTACATATGCATATGAAACATTGGGTAATGGACTATGAAACCCTATCAAACTGCTTTGTTGCAGTATTTAAACACTATAAAACTGAAGAGCAAAAAGTGTTTGTAATACATGAATTAAGAGATGATAGAGATGATTTCATTGAGTTCTTAATACAAAACGTAAATAACAGAGAGTGGCACATATCATTTAATGGCCTTGCCTTTGATGCACAGGTCACTCATTATATAATAGATAACCATAAAGATTGGAGACACGGTAGTGCTGATGAAGTTGCAAGAGCCATATATAGGTATGCACAAAAAACAATAACTGCTTCAAATAATAAACAGTTTTCAGAATATCCAATATGGAAAATGGTTATAGGGCAGATAGATATTTTTAAAATGCATCACTGGGATAATCCTGCTAAACGTTCAAGTTTAAAATGGATACAATACAGTATGGATTGGCAAAACATTCTTGATATGCCATTGTCTCATGAGACAGAAATTGTGTCTCAAGAACAACTTGATACTATAATAGAATATTGTATAAATGATGTTGAGTCAACTAAAGAAATATTTAATAGATCTAAATCTTTAGTTAGCCTACGCAAAACATTAACAAAAGAGTATGGTATCAATCTATTTAGTGCATCTGAACCTAGAATAAGTAAAGAGCTATTTGGTTACTACTTATCTAGACTATTGAACATACCTAAAGGAGAATTAAAAAAGATGAGAACTTATAGAGAAACTATAAAGTTCAAAGATATAATTCTACCTTATGTAAATTTTAAGTCTGCTGAGTTCAATGTATTATTAGATAGATTTAAACATGTTGAGTTAGACCCATCTAATTTAAGAGGTGGTTTTAAATATAATGTAAATTATAAAGGTGTCTCAACACACTTTGGATTAGGTGGTGCACACGGTGCGCGTCAACCTGGAGTATATGAATCAGATGAAGAACACATTATTATGTCTTCAGATGTTACATCATTCTATCCAAATCTTGTAATTAAGAACAAATGGTCACCAGGACACTTCCCTGCGGATGAATTCTGTGATCAATATGAATGGTTCTTTAATGAAAGAAAGAAGATACCAAAGAGTAATCCTATGAACTATGTTTATAAGATTATATTAAACTCAACATTTGGCTTGAGTAATGATATAAACAGTTTCTTTTATGATCCTGAGCTTTGTATGAAGATTACAGTAAACGGTCAGTTAACACTAATGATGCTGTATGAAATGATTATGGAAGCTATACCTGGGTCAGTATCATTACTACAAAACACAGATGGTATAGAGATTAGAATACCAAGAGATCAAAAAGAAAAGTATCTTGAAGTATGTGCAGAGTGGGAAGAAATAACAAATCTACAACTTGAGCATGATGAGTATCAAAAGTTAGTACTTGGAGATGTAAATAATTACATTGGGTTAAACAGCTTTATTCAAGTACCTATTGATACATATAGGAGTATAAAACAAAAGAGCCCTCATTATCTATTTAAAGTAGATAAAGATAAGTTCTTTTATGCTCCTACTAAGCTCAAGGGTAGATTTGATTTTCACAACTTAATGTTGCATAAAAATAAATCTAAACTTATTATACCAAAAGCTATCTACTATTACTTTATACATGATATGTTACCAGAAGAATACTTAAACCAAAATAAAAACATTCTTGATTACTGCATAGGTGGTAAGTCTAAGGGTGATTGGCAACAAGTATCTAGAACAATAATTAATGGTGAATTTAATGAAGAAAAGTTACAGAAGATAAATAGATATTATATATCAAAAACCGGGGTCAAAATTATAAAAGTAAATAATAAAGACAAAAGAGAAATACAATTAGAATCCGGTAAATGGTTACAAACTATCTATAATAAGATGGAAATAGAACCTCAATGGGAAAATTATAATATCAATAAGGTTTATTATCTATCTGCTATAGAACAAGAGATAAATAATATACTTAAAGTTTCTACAAGTCAATTAGAATTATTTTAATTATGAAAAAAAACATAACCGGTAAATATACTTTAAGAATATTTGATATATGGTACATACCATATGATAAGGTGCTGGAGAAAGATCCAGCATCTTATAAAGAATGGATGGCTGTATATGCATCAAATTTTTCTGAAGCTAGAAAATATGGCAAAGAAGAAGGCCTTATATTAGAAATAAAAGACCAAAATAATTTGGTGAGTCAATTTAATTAACTATATTTACACTTTTAAAGTTTATAAATTATGGGATACACAAAACCAAAAGAGACTACCAGACAATATCTGGAGTCACAACCTTTACCAACACATGGTAAAAGCTATACAGTCATACCCCACGCTAGGGTAATTGACACAACACTTAAACTGTTGAATGACAGTGGATTCAGTGTAACAAAAGAGTTATACAGAGCTAACATGAATGCTAATGTAGCACAGGGTATTTATCATATTAGCCCGCTAGCTACATCAGATGAAAAGATCAGTAATGAAACTGAGCTAGGAATGATGTTTGCTTGGACTAACTCATATGATAAGTCTACAAGATTTCAATGTTCTATTGGAGGCTATGTTGCTGTATGTTATAACGGAACATGTAGTGGAGATCTTGCAAACTTTGCACGTAAACACACTGGTTCAGCAGATGCAGATATTAATACTCAGATATCTAGTCAAATAAAAAGAGCTGAATTAATATTTAGAAAGATTATAGATGACAGAGATTTCTTAAGAAATACAGATATGTCTATGGAAGCACAAGCTAAAATGCTTGGTATGCTTTACTGTGATTTAGAACTTCTAGATAATACACAAATGAGTATTGCTAAGTCTGAAATGGATAAGCCTTCTTTTAATTACAATTGTAATCCTGAGAAAGCATGGACCTTTTATAATCATGTTACACATGCATTAAAGAAGAGTCATCCACGTACATGGCTAAAAGATACACAGAGGTTTCATGATTATATAACATCTTTACTTAAAGGGACTAATATAAACACTGAAAAACCTGCAGTAATGTTTAATCCTAACAATAAAATATCAGAAATGCAAATAGATGATACTGATTGGTTAGAAATACCAAATACTGTAGATGTAGATGTTGTGCAGAACAGAGTGGAAAACATGATTGGATGACATGGGAACTTGTAATTAGCGTTATAATTTTATATGTTTGTCTAAGCTATGTCTTTTCAGACAAGTGGCACAAGTATTAGAGTTTAAAAAGGGGTGTAACCAGCTGGAGTAAGCCATAAGTGATTATAATTAGTCCAACACCCCTTTTACTCTATTAATAAATTAAAATGAAAAAAATAAAAGAACTATTGAAACAATTAGAACATGAGTTCAAAGCAAAGTGTGAACAAACTGTAGATGAATTAGAATGTGATAAATGGGCAATAAGACACGGAATGATAGTTACATTGAGAAAAGATTTAGATAATGAAAAATAAAATAAAAAAATTATTAATTGCTTTTGGTAACCTATTTGATCCAGGCTGGTATGCTGATAAGATAAATACTAAGTTAGGATTATATGAATGGGCAAAGAAAAGTAAGTTTCGTAAATGGCAAGAAGGATTAACCGGTTGGAAATGGTGGGCTTGGCAAATAATAGGAGGAATTACATTTGTAGTAATTATGGAATTCTTTTTAAATAAAATTGGTTTAACTATGTTACCTTGGAAATAATATGAATGCAAAAGAAAGAAAAGAACATCCTGTATATACGGGAGTATTAAAGTATTTTCCTGATGCAATAATGGAGGTTGCTAAAGTATCCTTAGCGGGAAACCAGCAACACCATCCTAACAAACCATTGCATTGGGACAGAGCTAAAAGTACAGATGAACTTGATGCACTAGCTCGTCACCTTATAGATGCTGGAAGTGTTGACACAGATGGTCAACTTCACTCAGCAAAAGTAGCCTGGAGAGCTCTTGCTAATTTACAAAAAGAACTTGAGTCAGCTAAAACAACCAAATCTATCCAGTATACAGAGAAAGATGAGCAGCGTATGGATGTAATAGGACAAAATGGTAATGACGGAGTACACTATGGTTATGATGAGCAATTTGGTGAATATAAAATTCAACCAGGAGACGCAGGAACTGAAGGTGCATATATTGTTAAAACAAAAAAGGGCCAATAAAGGCCCTTCTTATCAGAGTAGTGGTTATTCCGTAAATTTATACTACTCTTTATCCTGCTGATACTTTTAATGTACCATTATCATTCCACAGTACTCCTTTTGACACAGGATCACTTGTAGGTAAGTCCTGCATTACTACTCTTCCGTCAGTAATATTTAAATGTGAAAATCTACCTTGACTTTCTATTTCATCTTGAAAGAATAACTCATATTTTCCTGATACTTGAGCTGAAGAATTTCCTGAGAATACATAATCACATCCTGCTGTATATGTCTGTCCACTATTTTGAAACTTTGCAAATGTTGTATCTTTACCTGCCCAAAGTAAGTTAAATGGAGGTCTGCCCATTTTACTTGACGTTAAAGTGGTATCTCTAAAGTATACATACACTGTTGATGGTAACACTACATCATCCATAGCGGCATTTGGTGCACTGTTTCTATGATCAATAACTCTTAACCCTAAAGTACCATTTCCTGGTGATGATCCATTAGCATCTATCTTTATAGATACTGGTAGTCTAAGAGACTTTAAAGTTCCTACATCAGTTGTATAAATATTAAAATTGGTTCCAAGAAATTTATTCCCACTATAATTAGCTGCATTTATATCAGCTGTACTTGGTTCTACATTTACTCTAAGACCTGACCCAAAGCTACTTGATATACCCATACCTGCATCATAAGCGCTATCTACTGCAGGAGTATATTGATTAGCATATAAATTCCAAGGCATTCCACCTTGAGTTGCAGCTGCAGCATTTTGTCTTTTAAAGTAAATATCTTGTGGACCATGATACGTTTGATTAAGATCAGGTGATCCTGTTGTCTTGTTAGTTATATGAATTGAAATAGCATATCTATTACCTGTGTCACTACTATCATTACCAAAATAATCTATTGTACTATGCATGCATGATTCTGAAATTGCTGCAGAAGGACCAATTTTCATAAATCCATTTTCTACAAAAACTTGATTAGCAGCAGTGTATGAATCTGGCAAGTTTGGAAATGTTAGTTGTGTTTTATTAGCTGAGGTATACTCTATAGTTACTTCTTGTGAATCCCCTAATCTAATTTTTTCACTATCTCCTAAATCTAAACCATCTGCTACTGCAATTCCTGTAACTGTGATACCTGTGTTTGTAGTTTCAAATTTTTTGTTATTATCAAAGTAGAGTTCTACAGCGCCATCTTTTTTAAATAGCCCCATTTTACCAGTACTAACATCGCCATCACTTATTAATGCAATTTGAGCACCATTAGTATCTAATATAAGATCATTGGTACCAACATCTCTAATCCAGCTTTGGTCTGATCCGCCAAAGTCTTTATGAACTATTTGTAAATCATTAGCAGAACCAAAATTCATGGTAACACCATCTGGTATTCTTATCATTGGTGAACTATAACCACCATCAAATCTTAAATATTCTGCTGTTGAACCTGAGCCATTATCAGTATAGAAAATAATATCTCCATCATTGGCTTTGTTAGTAATATTTATATCGTCTGAAGTATCATTTTCAATATAAATACCACCTTTACTTTCTATCATTAAATCAGTAGTTCCATTTTTTATATATGATGCACTACCTTCGTGATATATTTCAAGATCAAGGCTATTAGAATTTGAAGAGTTACCAAAAATTAAACGTGAATTATCAGGAAACTGTGTATATACATCAGGATTACCTGTAACAGCCATTGAGCTATTCAAATAAAAATAGGTAGTGGAGCTTGAATCACCATCACCATTGTCACCTTGAAATATTAAATCTCTACCATCATCCTTGTGTCTTATAATTAAATTACCAGCATTATTATGTGCTGCGCCTTCAATATAACTATTAGAACCATCATGATATATTTTTAAATCACTACCTGCACCCATTAAGATTTTAGATGTATCAGTAAATGTAATGTCATCATTTGCAGTAACTACTATATCTTTACCTTCTGTAGTATTTCCTACAACAAGAACTTCTTTTAAAGGTTGGTCCGTGAAGTCTTTGATTTTTTTCATGGTAACAATCTTGACCTCTGGGTATTTAATAATTGAGCCAGGTCTATTACCTTTATCTATTCCTACTGCTAAATAGTCTTTTGATTTCAAAGCACCAGTTATAAATTGGTCCTTTGTAAACATTTGTGTAAAATCTTGATAAAAATTCATTTGTTATTGTGTGTGCGTTAATCCCATTCTACATCAAACTTTTTTTCTAAAGTTTCTAATTTATCAAGAGCATCACACAGTCCTTCAAATGCTTCATCTACATTCTTATAGAAATCACCAGTAGAGTGATCTCCAATACCAACTGCATTATTGCCTAATAATTCTAAACTTAAAAGTGCTTTAGCTTTATCAGCTTCAGCTTTGGTTTTTAAGTAAGTATATACTTCTTTAGATATATTCATTACTGGTTAATTAAGTGTGATCCATCACAATTACCCTCTGGGTTTTGTGTATTACCACATACGCATGGTTTTCCTTTCATCTTACTTATTTTTTAAAATTTGTAAACTTAAATGTTTCTCCAGTAATAGCAAGCTTATCAATTACCTCTGTTTGAAGGTCTCTTAATAAGAGCTCTAATTTATCTTTTTCAATTACCATAGCTGAAACTCTATCTTCTAAGGCTTCGTTTTTAGCTTTAAGTGCTTGTACTTCTTCTGGGTTTTTACCTATAAATGTATAGATAACAACTGATAGTGAGCCAACAAGCATACCTACAATAACTTTGAATATATCATTGTTAGTATCTGGTATCTCAAAAAATGCTAAAAATAGCAAAAGTCCCATTACAAGTAAAAATACTGTAGCGGCTCCTAAATATCCTCTTAATTCTTTATCTTTTAACATGTTATTTATTTTTAATTGATTGAAATTTTTCTGCACCACGGCTACCAAAATATGCTACGTAGACAGTTACTAAAAGTGTCTGAAGTAAATCTACCCAACCAGTGGATACACTAAAACTCCATTCAAAACTATCTAGTAAAATTAATAAAACCATTGACAATGTTAAAAATATTAGACTCATAGGTCTAGTATTCTTGCTGAGCCAAGAATCAGACTTCATATCTGAATCCCAACGCTTGCTTACTTCTTGCATTTCTATCATGTCAAGCTCAAGCAATTTCATTGCCTTTTCTTTATCTTCTGGTGGTAGTACAGCTGCAGGTTCTTTTGCAATTAATCCTTTAACTACGCCTAATACACCTGCGTCAGGCAAAACATCTCCAACAATACCTAGTATACCAGGTACTTTATCAGTCAGAAACTGTCCAACTTTAGTATCTTTAAATTTTTTCTTAGGTTTTGACATTACTTTAAATTTTATGTTACTTCTTCAGTAGTTAATACTCCTGTATTATTTACTTTTAATTTCCAAATTTTATTATTAGGTGATTTTAATCTTACTTCAGTTGCATATTGAAAGTCCACAAGCTCACTATTAGCGGTAAATACACCACCGGTACTTGTAGCTTTAATAGACTTAAACTGCAGTGTCTCACCATTCTTGCTTGCATATAAACCTAATCCCGTACTTGTAGATAAGTTTACTGCAGCATTTGGTTCACCTGTAGTAGTTATGTCTATATAATCACCGTTCTCTGTGATTGTAGTGTTAACTGATAGGGACTTGAGTTTACGCAAATTGATTGTACATGTTTGCGGATCTGTGGTTGTAACGGTATCCTTGTATATGCCAGCCGTATTGCCAACAACACTTGTAGGAACATTTACATAGGTACAAATCTGTGCAGGTATTTTTAAGTCCTTAAGTTTGATTACTTTAACAGCTTTATATGGGATAGGAGATGCTATACCTAACATGTCTGGTTGCTCATGCACACCTATAGCAATTACATCATTATCTGTTGCCGAACTTGCATATTTGTCCTGC
>Ga0115012_10001636_pt1 | contig 12989 bp, 13 predicted proteins | sample TroAtlMetagenome_FD_88706 | JGI IMG/M metagenome (GOLD analysis project Ga0115012, IMG submission 88706) | Marine eukaryotic phytoplankton communities from Atlantic Ocean - Tropical Atlantic ANT10 Metagenome | ecosystem: Environmental > Aquatic > Marine > Oceanic | place: Tropical Atlantic...
CACAAATTGCAAGAAGAAGAGCAAGAACGATGAAAAGAAGGAAACCTCTTGCTAAACTTAAAAAGATTGCATACAAAAAAGCATACCTACAAGTATATGATGAATTTATGAAGGATTTATATCCTGGTAAAAAGAAAAAAGATTTATCAATCCAACAAGCTAAAGTGGTTCATAAAAATGTATTAAGAAAAAAAGGAAGAGTAAGAAAAAGAGCAAGATTTAGATTCTTACCAGCATTAAGAGCAAAAGAAGCTGAAAAGTTTGATGGTAAGGAATCATTAGGGTATCCTGGTAAAAAAGAAATGGCTCAAATTAAAAAGAGAGTGGATATCCAACGAAGTAATACAGATTCAGATAAAGATTATCAATACAAAAAAATAGATGAGAGAGTTAATGAATTCTTTTATATGGATTTCAAAAAATATGTTTGGAAACGAAGAGGAGAAATCAATAGAAAGTTAAAAGGATTATCACCAAAAGAAAAGAAAACATTTCTTGAATTACTTTGGAAAAAACAATTTGGAAATAAATCATGGAGTAAAGTAGATGGTAGTGAATTACACCAAATGTTGAAAAAAGACAAATATGTAAAAGAAGGATTGAAAGAAAAAGGAATCACAGATTTCAAATCACTATTCAAAAAGATGCCTTCGGATTTACAAAAGAGAGTTTACAATCTAAAAAACTTCGGTCAAAGAGCAGATAAACATCCAGAGGGTAATGTTCTTAAACATACTATTATGGTTGTAAATCGTTCAATCAAAGATAACGATATTGATATTGCGATAGCAGCCATGTTTCATGATATAGGAAAAGATGAAACTGCTGGTATCCATCCAAAGAAAGGACACATCACACACTTTGGACATGAAAAGGTATCTGCTTCATTGGTAAAGAAATACAAAAAGTTTATAGAATCAGTCGGTGGTAATACTGCAAATGTATTTTATATTGTTAAAAACCATATGAAGTACAAACAACTATCTGTAATGAGACCCAAGAAGGTAGATAAAGTTAAATCATTCAGAGCTTTCGATAAGTTAAGTAAATTCTCTAAACACGATAGAAGTGGATTGGATGAATCTACTTTAAAATTAAGAATTCCATCGGATATCATTAAAATCCAAAAAGGATTTAAAAAGAATGGTAAAAAACTTTATGTAGTTGGTGGAGCAGTAAGAGATGCTATACTTGGTAAATCACCAAAGGACTTTGATTTGGCAACAGATGCAAAACCTGATGAGGTTTTAAAGATTGCTAAGGATTTAGGAATGAAAACTGTTGAGGTTGGTAAATCATTTGGTGTTGTAATGGTTGGTGGACATGAGATTGCAACATTTAGAAAAGATATTGGTAAAGGTAGGAGACCTTCATCAGTTGATTATACAGATATAGAAGGTGATGTACGAAGAAGAGATTTAACAGTCAATGCATTGTTCTATGATATCGATAAAAAAGAAATCGTAGATTTAGTTGGTGGTATATCAGACCTTAAAAAGAAAAAAATTAGAACTGTTGGTAAAGCAGAAGAAAGATTCGAAGAGGACCCGCTAAGAAAATTAAGAGCATTAAGATTCCAAGCTAGATTAGGTGGTAGTTTAGATAAAGATTTACTAAACGCTTTACAAAAAGACCCATCACTAAAAGGAGTTAGTTCTGAAAGAATTAGAGATGAATTTGTAAAATCTCTTAAATCAGCAAAAGATACTAAAAAATATATGGAGTTATGTGATAAGATTGGATTCACATCACTTATACTTCCAAATCTAAAAATAAACAAACCTTATATCAAAGATAATGATTACATTTTATTTTTAGCAAATCTACTTAGAAAGAATCAACCATCGGTATTGACTAAAACTTTGAATAAGTTAACATATTCAAACGATGAAAGAAATAACATAGTTTTCTTAGTAACGCTTGATGATTTCAAACCAGAAGAAATACTAACTTACAAAAAGTTACAAAACAAAACATCTTTATCTGATGACCAGATTAAAAAGTTTGGAAAGTTAATTGGTAAGGATATGGGTAAGTTTGTTAAATTCAATTTATCAGTTGGTGGTAAAGATGTACCATCAGATATCAAAGGACCACAAATAGGATTATGGATTAAGAATAAAGAAAAAGAAAACTTCTTAGGTGAAGGAATAATCACAGAAGGTGGGGCATATGGACATATGAATCATCCTTTCGATTCTGATGTAAATTTAACTTTTGGCCAATTAAAAGATATTGTAAATAGAGCACTTGATGGTACATTAGAAAACACAAGAGAAAAAACAGATGGACAAGCATTAGCAATTTCATGGAGAGACAATAGATTAGTTGCAGCAAGAAATAAAGGACATCTTAAAAATAAAGGAGAGAACGCCTTGGATATACGAGGGGTTTCGGATAAGTTTCAAGGAAGGGGTGGATTGAGTGATGCATACAACTTCGCGATGAGAGATTTATCTAAGGCTATCTCTTCACTTTCAGAACCACAAAGAAAGAAAGTTTTTAAAGATGGTTCTTGTTTTATGAACTTAGAAGTAATATACCCAACATCAGTTAATGTAATTCCTTATGGACAAGCTTTACTTGTGTTTCATGGAACTATGGAATATAACGATGAGGGAGTTGCTATTGGAGAGAATCAAGGAGCTGCTAGAATATTAGCTGGTATGATAAAACAAGTCAATCAAAATGTTCAATCATCATACACTATCGAAGGACCACCAGTCGTTAAATTACCTAAATCACAAGACCTTTCTAAAAAGAAATCTGTATATAGTGGCAAGATAAAAAGATTACAAAAGAAATACAATCTTAAAGATACTGATGGTGTATCAGAATATCATCAAGCTTTTTGGGAAAATTATGTAGATAAAAAATCACCAACAACATTAGATAATAAAACTAAAATGGGATTGGTAAAAAGATGGGCTTTCTTTGATAAAAAGTTTAGATTAGATTCTAAAAATATTTCGGATTCTAAAACTTTAGATTGGGCAAAGAAAACTGATAAAGAAAAACATAGTAAAATAGCCAAAGATAATATAAGACCCTTTGAAGATATTTTCTTAGGTTTGGGTGCGGAAGTGTTACAATTTGTAAGTTCGGCGATGACAGTCAATCCTGACAAGGCTATTAGAGATATGAAAAAGAAATTGGATAAAACAATCAAAGATGTTAAAAAATCTGGTGATGAAAAGAAAATCCAAAAACTTAAATTAGAACTTCAGAGATTAAAATCTATTGGAGGTGCTAAAAAAATAGTACCAAACGAAGGTATTGTATTCACTTATAATGGTAAAACCTTTAAACTTACAGGCACATTTGCACCTCTTAATCAAATATTAGGTATATTTTTCTAAAAATTGTTGTTTTCACAATTTAGTGATATTTATATATACATATATAATATGTTAAAATAGTATGGCAAAAGAATTCAAAAGAAAATTCATGCACCCAACTCGTAGAAAGTTGGCTGATATGGTCAAGACCGGTGAGTATGAAAAAAACCAATCTGTAGGTTGGGAAGCCAAAAAAGAAAATAGAAAAGTTGGTGATGTATGGGAAGATGACCACTACAAATATGAAAAGAAAGAAGGATATACTTTAAAGACCGGTAAGAATTCAGAAGTATTTGAAGATGTAAGAAAGTATCTTCAAGAACAAAATCAATGTAAAAATACTGATTGTGACCATGTTGGTGGATTCGGACCAAACAATAAAAAACTAATTCGTAAAACAGGATTCTGTATTTCATGTAATAAAAAGATGGAAACAGAATTAAGGATAAATGGAGTCTACGAAGAATTTGCAAAATATAAAATGTTTTCAAATGCAATTGCAGATGGACTTTTAAGATTAGATGCAATTCAACAAGAAATTAAAGATTTAAAACAAGAATATCATCAGTATGGTGAAGATGGTAAAATTACCGAAACATTTACTCTTCCAAGACCAGTAAGTGAGATGAAAAAAGAAATGAGGGAGTTTGTTGATAAAAGTAAAAACGAGTTAGAAGAAATAAAAGAAAAAAGACAAGAATGTTTCGATAGAATAAAAGAAAAAAATTATGAGCATATTCTTTAATATATTACGAAAGTATTTCAAGGAGATACTAATAGTAGGATTGATAGTTGTTATACTATTAATGAGAGCATGTAGTGGAGATTCATCCATAGACCCAAAAGATATAGTCAAAGTAGATGGAAAAGATTATGAATTATTAGAACAAAAAATAGATACAGTATTTGTTGAAAAAGTAATTGAAGTTCCAAAGTATGTACCTAAATATATTACTAAAGTAGAAACAGTTACGGTAGAAGTACCAGCTGATGTTGATTCTTTAAAGGTAGTTGAAGATTACTACGCAAAATATATTGTAAAAGATACTTTAAATCTAACATATGATTTTGGACCTGAAATTACAATTGATTCATTAGCAACAAAACCGAATCCATCTTTAGGATTTGGATTTCTTACTGATACAATATCTCAAAATAGAATCCTAAGTAGAAAAATAGAATGGAACTTTCAGATTCCAACAATCTACAATACAAAAATAGTAAAAGAGTTACCCAAAAGACAATTCTATTACGGAGTTGGCGCTGATTTCAATAAAACCGATTTTATACAAAGTGCAAAATTTGGTATTTTATATAAAGACAAACAGGACAAAATATTTGGATTAAATTTAGGTGTACTAAATGCAAATAATAATGTAACTCCTTATGTTGGTGGTTCATTGTATTGGAAATTATCATTGAAGAAAAAATAATGGCTAAGCAATCCTTAAAGGATATCATTAAGATTGAATACCAAAAGTGTGCATCAGACCCGATACACTTTATGAAGAAGTATTGCTATATTCAACATCCAGTAAGAGGAAAAATTCCTTTTCATTTATTTCAATTTCAAGAAAGAACTTTAACTGAATTTGATAAAGAAAGATATAACATTGTTTTGAAATCAAGACAAACTGGTATATCAACTTTAGTTGCTGGTTTTTCTCTTTGGAAAATGTTATTTAATTCAGATTTTAATATTTTGATTATTGCAACTAAACAAGAAGTGGCAAAAAACTTAGTAACTAAGGTGAGATATATGAATGATAATCTACCAACTTGGTTAAAACAAACTGCAATAGAAGATAACAAACTATCTCTTAGATATTCAAATGGTTCTCAGATAAAGGCTACATCAGCTGCGGGTGATGCTGGTCGTTCTGAAGCACTATCTCTTTTAGTATTTGATGAAGCTGCATTTATTGATAAGATTGAAGATATATGGATATCATCACAATCGACACTTTCAACTGGTGGTAGTGCAATTATTCTTTCAACACCAAATGGTGTAGGAAATTTCTTTCATAAAACTTGGGTAGGAGCAGAAGAAGAGGAAAATGGATTTAATACAATTAGATTACATTGGAGTGTACACCCAGAAAGAGACCAAAATTGGAGAGATGAACAAGAAAAACTATTAGGATTAAAAGGAGCAGCACAAGAATGTGATTGTGACTTTGTATCATCTGGTGATACTGTCATAGACCCTCAACTACTAATGTTCTTTAAAGAGACCTATGTTCAAGAACCAATAGAAAAGGGTGGATTTGATGGAAACTTATGGAAATGGGAATATCCTGACTACAATAAAAGTTACATGGTAGTAGCCGATGTTGCCAGAGGTGATTCATCGGATTACTCAGCTTGTCATGTTTTTGATGTAGAGCAAGCATCTCAAGTTGCAGAATATAAAGGTAAATTAGATACAAAAGATTTTGGAAACTTTTTAGTATCATTGGCAACCGATTATAATAATGCTCTACTCGTAGTAGAGAATGCAAATATTGGTTGGGCAGTAATACAACAAATAATTGATAGAGATTATAAGAACTTATTCTATATGAGTAAGGATTTAAAGTATGTAGATGTAGAACATCAGATGACTAACAAATATAGAAGAGAAGAAAGAGGAATGGTAGCTGGTTTTAGTACAACATCAAAAACAAGACCTTTAATTATATCCAAATTAGATGATTACTTTAGAGAAAAATCATGTACAGTTAGGTCATCTCGTTTAATTGATGAGCTTTTTACATTTATTTGGACTGGTAATCGAGCTGAAGCCATGAAAGGTTATAATGATGACTTAACTATGGCATTCGCAATCGGATTGTGGGTTAGGGATACCGCTTTGAGATTAAGACAGGAAGGTATTGATTTAACAAAACAAGCATTGGGTAGTATTGGACAACAAACACATGGACAAGGTGTATATGGTGGTAGTAATTCATTAGATAGAAACCCTTGGACACAAAAGGTTGGAGACAATGATGAGGATTTAACTTGGTTAATTAGGTAATATTTAAAAATTATATATTTATAGAGTAAGGAGTTAATTATGGACAATATTACAAAAGCATTATATTCAAATCACATTAACATCATCAGAAACGAATCTGAAGAGATAGAAGAATACGATGTTGTAAACGAACAAGATGTTTCAGAACTTATTGAATTTTTGAAACATTACAAACCTGAGGTTAACGAAGCTGAGTATCAAGGTAGAAAAGTAAAACTTGGCAAACCAACTAGAGGTGATGTAAAGAAATTTAAAGTTTATGTTAAAAACCCAAAAGGTAATGTGGTTAAGGTAAACTTTGGACATGGTGGTTCATCTGCAAAGAAAGCAGGTCAGAAAACAATGCAAATCCAAAAGGATATACCATCGAGAAAAAAAGCATTCAGAGCAAGACACAACTGTGATAATCCTGGTCCAAGAGATAAGGCAAGGTATTGGAGTTGTAGAGCTTGGTAATAAAGGTTATATAATTAAATTAAAAACAAAATGGCAGATACTTCATTTTTCGGTAGATTAAGGAAACTTTTTTCAACTCAAGCAATCGTTAGAGTCGATTCAAAGGGAAGGAGAAAGGTTGCTGATACGGATGAGAGACAAAAAACAAACTTATCTTTTCTTAGGGACCGATATACAAAATTACAAAAAGGATTTTACGAACAAGCTGGTTCAGCACAATCAATGGCTTACCAACAAGTTCGAAGAGAAATATTCAGAGATTACGATGCGATGGATAATGACCCAATAATTGCATCAGCATTAGATATTTATTCAGATGAGTCCACACTTAAAAACGAATATGGTGATATTTTAACTATTCGTTCATCAAACGAAAATGTTCAGTCTATATTAAACAACTTATTTTATGATATACTTAACATAGAATTCAATCTATGGCCATGGGTCAGGAATATGTGTAAGTATGGAGACTTTTTCTTATCATTAGAAATGGCTGAAGGTAAAGGTATTGTAAATGTATCTCCCCTATCAGTCTATAATACAGAAAGACTTGAAAATACTGACCCTAATAATCCAAACTATGTTAAATATCATGTTGAGGATGATGCATTAGGTAAAGTAGATTATGAAAACTTTGAAATAGCACATTTTAGATTATTAGCAGATACCAATTGGTTACCATATGGTAAAGCTATGATTGAAAATGGTAGAAGATTGTGGAAACAACTATCTCTTATGGAAGATGCTATGTTAATCCATAGAATTATGAGAGCACCTGAAAAGAGAGTGTTCAAAATTGATATAGGTAATATTCCACCAAACGAAGTGGATAACTATATGCAAAGAATCATCAACAAAATGAAGAAGATTCCTTTTGTTGACCAAAATACAGGTGATTATAACCTAAAATATAATGTTCAAAACTTAACTGAAGATTTCTATCTTCCTGTTAGAGGTGGTGATAGTGGAACTAATATAGAAAATCTATCAGGTTTAGAATTTAACAATACTGATGATATTGATTACTTAAAAGCTAAACTATTTGCAGCATTAAAAATTCCAAAAGCATATTTGGGATATGAAGAACAAATCAATGGTAAAGCAACATTAGCAGCTGAGGATGTTAGATTTGCAAGAACTATTGAAAGAATACAAAGAATTGTTGTATCCGAATTAAGTAAAATAGCAATAGTTCATTTATACTCACAAGGTATTAAAGATTCAGAACTAACTAACTTTGAATTACAGTTAGTAAATCCATCAACAATTTACGAACAAGAAAAAGTTAATCTTTGGAGTGAAAAAGTTAGACTAGCACAAGACATTCAAGGATTAAATATGTTATCTAAAGATTGGGTATATGATAATATCTTTAAATTAAGTAGAGGTGAATCTGAGAAAGAAAGAGGAACAATGATTGAAGATTTAAAAGATAGATTTAGATTCCGTTCAATTGAGGATGATGGTTCAGACCCAGCTAAAGAAGATGAATCTGAAGATATTGAAGAATCATTAGAGAAGATTAAAAAAGAAATTAAGAATAAAGGTGGCAGGCCACGAGAAGGTAATACTTATAAGAAAGACAAACATCCTTATGGTAGAGACCCTCTTGGTGATGAAGAAAGGAAAGATACTTTAAAGAAGGAAACTAAGTTATCGCCTGAAAAAATTAAGAGTATAGTTAATGGAGTTTCATCAAAACGAAAGTTTCTTCAAGAGACAGATATGTTGGATGAAAGCAACATCATAGAGGAATAAATTATCTTTAATAAATATTTTTATATTTATAATAGAGATTTAGTATTCTATCAAATTAGGAAGTAAGATGAAAAAAATTAAACATAGTAAGTTTAAAAATACTGGTGTATTGTTTGAGTTATTAGTCAGGCAAATAACATTCGAAGTTTTAAACGGTGACAATAACGAAAATGCACAAAAAATTCTAAAGGAATTTTACAATAATAAAACTGAGTTAGGAAAAGAACTTAGATTATATCAATTACTGTCTGAAGAAAAATATAAATCAGAGGGTAGAGCAGAAAAATTCATTGATACTATCTTAGAAGCTAGAAAAAGAATCAATACAAAAAGATTAACTAAAGAAAAATACAATTTAGTTAAGAAAATTCAAGAATCTTTTGATATTAACCAATTTTTATCATCACCTATTACAAATTATAAGGTGATGGCATCAATATATAAGATATTTGAATCACAAGGTAAAGAAAATTACGATGTCAAAGATATATTTAATTCAAAATATACTGTCGTAGAAGGTTTAATAGGTGGTGAATTAGAAAATAAAGCACAACTTATTGAAGATAAAACAATTTCTGAGTTTAAAACTCAAAATAAAGAAGAAAGATTCTTAACATATAAAGTATTGTTAGAAACTTTCAATAAAAAACATCAAAAATTAAATGAATCTCAAAAATCATTGTTAAAAAACTATATTAACAATGTAAGTAATACTTCCAAATTTACAGAATACTATACTCAACAACTCAAAGAAGTGGTTACTCAGTTGGTAAAACAACATAAAGAGGTCAAAGATAAGGTTACTAAAATTAAGTTAAAAGAAACTATCAATGTTTTGAAAAAAACCAAAATTGGTAGGGTAGTTTCAGACAATCAGGTTTCAGCTATGATGATAGCTTATGAATTGATTAGTGAAATTAAAAATGTTAGAAAAAAAGCTTAAAGAATATATTCGTAATCTTGTCCAAGAGATGGATGAGGAATTAGATGAAATCACTACAACTGCAAGTATAGATGGTTTCGATACTCCATATGCTTTTCTGAACAAAAAATCCAAAAAAGATAAAGAGAAAAGAAAAAAAACCGCAACTCAACTTGGTCATACTATAGTTGGTGAAGGTAGACGGCCAAAAAGACCTATTAATAGGTGGTTGGAATTAAAAAATGATGAAACGAGAACACCAAATCAAAAGTTATCGTTAGGATTAAAGGAATTAAAATATCAATTAGCCGAAGTTGAGATGTTTTTTAGATGGTACAATAAGATTCGTTCAATGAATGAATTGAACAAAGACAACTATTGGAAAAGAACAAATACTCATATTTATAAGATAAAGGAGAGGTTAATTAATATAGTTAATAGTATAAAGGAGTTAGACCAATGAAAATAACAAAAGAAAGATTAAAAGAAATCATCAAAGATGTATTGAGAGAAGAAACTGAATATCAGAAGTTTTTTAAAAAAGCATTAGAAAAGTCTGGTAAATCAATTCCTCAAATGTCTGATGAAGAGAAAAAAGAATTTTTTAACAAAATCGATGCTGCTTGGAAGGGCAAAGGCGAAAAGAAAGAAAGTTAAAAAATGAAAATTAAAAGGTTGAAAGAAATTGTTAAGGAAGAAATACTAATCCATAAGTATGATGGTATTTCTATTATTAATGAAGAGGTAACTAACGAAGATGAAGATAAGATTCGTAAGATTATCAGACAAGAAGTTTCAGCTATATTTTTTGAATTATTTAAAAAGCGTAGAAGTTGGGGAGCATAATGAAAAATTTACTTATAGAAACAGCGTTATTCGAAGGTAGGGTGAACGAAGATTCATCTGGAAGAACTGTTGTTAAAGGAATTCTACAAAGAGCTGGTGCACCTAACCAAAACGAAAGAGTATATCCAAAAGAAATTCTAATGAGAGAAGCTAAGAAATATGAAACTCTCATTAAAGAAAGAAGAGCATTGGGTGAATTAGACCATCCAGAATCTTCGGTAATAAATTTAAAGAATGTATCACACAATGTAAGAGAAATCCATTGGGATGGTGATGATTTGATGGGTACTGTTGAGATACTACCAACACCATCGGGTAATATTCTTAAAGAATTGTTAAAAGCTGGTATCCTTTTAGGTATATCATCAAGAGGTATGGGTTCAGTTGAACCAAGAAACGGTGGAGGAGTCACTGTTGGTGATGATTTCGAACTAATCGGTTGGGATTTTGTATCCAACCCATCTACACATGGTGCATTTATGACTCCTATGAATGAATCAAAGCAAATAAAAATTAATGAAGTTTGTGGTAACTATTGTAAAGCACACGATTTAATTAGAGAAATAATAACGGAATTATCATGATAAAATTAACAGATTTATTAAACGAATCTTCACCTGGTTTTGAAAACAGAAAAACTGGTGATGCTTTACCAACATTAGATAGTGTACGAGCTGCATATCAAGCAAAGAAGGGAATAACTGAAGCGGAAGATGACAAATATGTATCTATCGGTTTTGGTAGATATAAACAAAAGGGTAAGGAGGATGATGATAATGCTCCTACATTCAAAAAAGATGATAGTGGTAAATATGTTCCAACATCAGACAAGGCAGCGAAGGGAGGTGATTCTTCTGCCGAGAAAGATACTCCTAAAGTGAATATCTTTGATAAACCTAAAAAAGATAAAAAATCAGAACCTAAGAAGGATACACCTAAAAGAAAATGGATAGCATACGATAAAGACCATTCAATGGATAGTAATAGTGGTTTGATTGTTCCAAAAGGAAAAGAATCAGATAATCCAGATGCAAAAGATGTTAAAGGATTTGACCGATTAGATGAACCAAAATCTGATTCATCTGAAAAAGCTCCAAGAGATGAAAAAAATCGAATAGTAGTACCGAAAGAATTAGGATTAAAAGGAGATAGATTTAATGATGATTGGTATCAACAAACATTTGCTTGGGTAACAACTAAAGAAGAACAAAAAGTTATCAATGATTTAATTAAGAAATCAAGTCCACAAGTTGTAGATAAAATAGCAACAAGAGGTTTAAGTGGGTCACAAATAAGAGATGGTGAACATAGTCAAAAATTTATAGACACAATCAAAAAACATATAGAAAAAAAGAAGGATACACCTAAAAAAGATAAAGAAGAACCAAAAACGGATGAACCAAAAGATGGTGGTAGACCAAAAGATTCGACTGGTGGTAGAGCAGGTAATCCTGAAGTAAACAAATCAGTTCGTAAGAAAGCACAAAGTTTAGGTATTACTGCAAAAAAATTAGGTAAAGAAGAATACGAAAGTAGAATGAGTAAAGCAGCAATAGAAGCACTAACTGATTCAAACTTTCATTCTGAAGCAAGAAAACTAATTGCAGTATTAGAAGATAAACCAGAATGGGCAAATGACCCAAATCAAGACCCAAACAAACCAGATATCTTTACACCTGAATATGAAGAGTGGCAAAAGACAAGTGTATATTCTTCAGAATTATATGATTCTGCAGAAGGAACTGATGAAATCGCACATGAGGCAAGTAACCAAGCTGGTTGGGATGGTGTAGCTGCATTAGATGCAATCGCATTTGATTTAAAAATGAATGGTAGTAAACAATTAGCTGCAAAAATACAAGGTATTATAGATGATACAAACGAATCTACAATGAGATTAACAAAAATGGAGTATACAAAATGATAAAGTTAGGTGGATTAATAGATTTAAAGGTAATTAATGAGGGAACTCGTTCTCATGTTGGTATTATAGAACCAAATGGAAGAATTGGCTCAACTTATGTTCATTATGATGGATACCCACAAAATATGAAAGGTGCAATAAAACATCATTTTAAAAATGCTAAAGATGTTAAAGACTTTATTAAAAAAGGTGGAGCTCGAGGTATATATAAAGGTAAAGAACCAGAATATTTTGGAAAAAATGCATTTTTTGCAAGTGGTAAATTTAATGACCTTGAAAAATATTATAGAAGTGTAGACCAAAGAGGTGGTGGAGCAGCATTTATATATTTATTTAATATGAAAGATAAAAAATGGTATGTATATGATGTTTATGGAGGAAAAGGTGAACTAAAAAAACTTTATTAAGATGATTAAATTAAAAGATATACTAAACGAAGAACCAATAAATGAAGGACCTTCTACTGAAGAAAAAAGAATAGCTATGTTAGCAGTTAGAAAACAAGCTAAATATAGAAATGTAGATATAGAATCTGCAATTCAAGACCAAATCAATGCTCTGAAAGAATTACAAAGAGATATTAAGAGAGGTAAAAAGATTAAATAAGGAGAGAAAACAATGGCTATTAAATTAAAAGACTTATTAAAAGAAAACGAAGAAAGAGGATTATCCTTAGAAGTTAAAAAACACTTCTTAGAAATCGTATCTACATATAACAAGTATCAA
>Ga0115012_10001638_pt1 | contig 12982 bp, 9 predicted proteins | sample TroAtlMetagenome_FD_88706 | JGI IMG/M metagenome (GOLD analysis project Ga0115012, IMG submission 88706) | Marine eukaryotic phytoplankton communities from Atlantic Ocean - Tropical Atlantic ANT10 Metagenome | ecosystem: Environmental > Aquatic > Marine > Oceanic | place: Tropical Atlantic Ocean...
AGTCGGCAAGCGAGGCGAGATTTCGCCAAGCAGTTCAGGGAATCATCGTGGCCTAGATGGAGTTAGACTCCCTCAAGGGTGCCGGTGTAACCGGCGAAGGTGTCCGTCTCTACTCCAAACCGCTGGAGGATGGTGACAAACAGGTGCGCCAGCGGGCGATCCTCCTCTGTGGCATTACCCTGCCAGCCGGAATCACTCACAACACCTGCGCCAGGCAGGCTGCCATCTCCCAGAAGCTTCACATACTGGAGGTAGCGGCCGTTATCGAATCCAAGGTTTCTCCCTCCGGCAGAGACAATCGGATAGTTCCGGGAAAGATGAAAACTGCTTGAGGCTGATCCGTGCATCGCCAGCGTATTGTCGAGCATCGTACCGTTCCCAATCGGCTCTTGTGTATTCTTCAGCTTATTCACAAAACGCCCGAACTCCTCCATCTGGTAACGATTGTAGGTGCCCAGATTCTGCCAGCCGTTCTCCTTCTTGACGGAATGCGTCAGACCATGAGCCCCGCCCAATCCTACCGCCTTCGAAAGTAAATCGTGCGGCCCACCTCCGTTTTCCCGACCCAGCTGAAAGGTGGCGACGCGGGTAGAATCACTCAGGAAGGCAAGGTAGATGAGATCATACATGGTCTGGAAATACTGCCGGGCTTCCTTCGGGCCAGCTTCCAGATGCAATTGCGAGGACTCGACCTCGGGAAGAGGTTTGTCCAGCCAATGTCGGGCCTTGGCCAGTTTGACCTCGGTATCCCGCACTGAATCGAGATACTGCTGCAAGGTCTCCTTATCACCCTTGGAGAGTTTACGGCCCATCGAACGGGTGTCCTCCATCAGGAGATCAAGCGCACTCTGGCTCCGGGCGAGGCGAGCAGCTGCTGCCTTGCCATCGGCAACGAACAACATATCAAAAATCTCTTTCGGCTTGCTCATTGCCGGGATCGGACGCCCTTCACGGTTGAAGGATTGGGTCTGTGCCCCGCGTGGTCCCCCGACCCCTCCATTGGTGGACATGACCATCGATGCGTGCCGGGTGGAAGCGCCCACATGCTCGGCATACAACTGATCCAGCGAAATGGAGTTTTTATAGTGGCCGTGTCCCTTGGTGTCTGCCCCGGTCAGATACTGGTCTGCATTGGAGTGACCGTGAACGCGCCGCACCGCCGGATGAGAAAGACCGGAATAAATGGTGATATCGTTCCGCAGGGGCTCGAGAACATCGAGAACCTTGGTTAGTTGAAAGTCCTTTTCGCCCCCATGCGGAAACCAGCTCCAGTCCTTCCACGCAGGATCTTCACGGAGCGGAACGCCTACTCCATCGGGATGGTAGACGCTCACAAAACGCTTTGGAACAGCGCTGGTTTTTCGGCCTTCTCCCGCGAAGGTCTCCATCCACGGCAGAGCCAGTGCAACACCTGTTCCACGCAGGAACCTTCTACGGGTAACCCCTTTTTTACCGGACCCAGTCATCGTGATGACTCTACCTTTTTCTGCTTCTTAATCAGAGTTAAAAATACGGCTTTGGACCAGTAAATGCACGAGATCACGGAGACGGTCACCCTTTCTCCTGAACTGCAAGGTCAGTTCATTGACATCCGCGTGATCAGCAAAGGTCAAGTGACGCCCTAGGGCATAGGCTGTAAGCTTATGGGTCATCGCACGAGCGAATTGATCCTGCCTCTCCGCAAGAAGGTAGTCCTTCAATCCACCGATCCCAGTCAGCGTCTTCTTGTTGAAGAGCTCAGAAGTGGCATCAACTGGTTTCCCATTGATTGAGGTGCGAAAGACTCCCATCGCATCATAGTTTTCAAGGGCGATTCCCCATGGATCGATCCGCGCGTGACAGGAATAACACGCAGGATCATCACGGTGGTCCGCGATGCGCTCCTTCAGGGTCATCTTCGCAATTTCAGGATCAGCAAGGTCTACCTCCGGCACATTTGGTGGAGGGGGTGGCGGCGGGTCATGTAGGAGACGTTCCAGCATCCATACCCCCCGCTTGAGTGGGTGCGAGTCCTTTCCATCGGAGTTCATCGCCAGGATCCCGGCACCGGTAAGAAGCCCTCCCCGGTTGTGCCCGCTTTCAAGGGGAACCCGGCGGAACTCAACGCCGTGAACGTCCGGGATCCGGTAATGCTGGGCCAATCTGGAATTCACGACCACATAGTCTGAGTCGATGAAATCCATCACGCTCCCATTGCGGGACAGGACCTCCTGAAAAAATGCCATCGGCTCCTCCTCCATTGCTGTCTTCAGTCCCTCATCCGTAATATGATCCACGCTCTGGAGCCCATCGAGCCCGAGCCATTGCCTTACGAAGTGATGCGAAAACCGATGAGCGCGGGGGTCCGCCAGCATGCGCTCGACTTGGGCTGCTAAAACTGAAGGCTCGCGAAGCGAACCAGCCTGCGCCAGTCCCAGCAACTCTGCATCGGGAATGCTGGACCAAAGAAAAACTGCCAGTCGGTTTGCCAGTTCATAATGACTAACCTCAAGCCGTTCCTTGACGGATTCTCCCCGGCTCAGATACAGGAATTCCGGGTGAGCCAGAACCGTCGCCAGCACTTCGACCATTGCCTCCTCCATCGATTCAAACTGGGGCCGGTATTCCATAAACAGATTCAAGAAGCGATCCACTTCCGATCCCTTGACCGACCGCCGCCAGGCCCGCTCCATGAACTGCTGCAGGACTTCGCGCGCATACAATGACTCATTGACCCGGTTGCTGCTGTCGAAGAAAATCACCCTGTGACCTGATGGGGGCCATTGCTCATAGAACGGCGCCGTGATTTCCACGTGGTCGAATTGAACGTGCAGCCCTTCAACTGGAGTCACATTCCGGATGTGCAGGAACTCGTCTCGTCGTGGAAAAGTGGTTTCCAGTTTCCTGAAGGGATTGCGCTGAATGTCAGCCAGTTGGATGTCGAAATGAATGAACTCTGGCGCACTTGCCGGCGCCTTGACAACCCTGTCCCGCTGGCTAATCACGTTCGAAAAGTTGGCATTATTGCTTGTATGAGCACTTAAGCCCAGCCGGAGGGCTACATCTCCCGGCAACTCTTCGGTAGAGCGCGCCGCCCTGATACTGACACGCATTGTACCCTCGTCTGGCAGAAAGCGGTCCAGACCTACTTTCCATTCCCCATTCCGCGGAAGCTCCATATAGACCGCAGATGAAGGCGTCCCCGCCTCGGCTGCAGGACTGGAAAGAGGCTGATAGCTCCCCCCCGAAAAAGGGACCCCTGACCCCGTCTCTCGCTTGAAGAGGTGCGGGCGCATTCGTTGTTTCGAATAACTGTCCGAGCCCCTGTGAAAGACCTGTTCTTTTTTGGATGATGATGTCTTGTTAAACAGATTCTCGAGGGGCAGGACATACCTCACCGGCTTGGGCTTCTCCCCTGTCACCACAACCCGTCGCAGCGCCTTCAAACTAATCTCGCGATACAATTGGAACTGCATGGCGGACATCTGCAACAGTTCAGAGCTATTCTTGAACCCATCCTCCGAGGCCGTCTCGGGTGGCAGTCGGTCGATCAGCGAATAATCCAGCCCCAGCAGGTCTCGAAGGGCATAGTCAAACTCATAGCGAGTCAGGCGGCGAAACGAGGAACGCCCCTTTGCCGCGCGACTCAACAGGGAGGCCTGATGAAGCTCCCCCGAAAGCCAATCCACAACGGAGGCCCGTTCATGACCTTCAAGATGCGCATCCGCATCCTCCGGCGGCATCTCTCCGTTACTGATCACATCGAAAACTTCCAACCACCAGTCCAAGTCCCCCCCCTTCAACAGATCCGGATTCAGGGTATCTACTCGAAACTTCCCCTTTTGCTTTTCCGGCCCGTGACAATGCACACAGGCCCGCTTCAGCACTGGTGCAATTTCCTCGCGAAAGGCCTGCAAATTCGCCACCGGCAGCTCAGCTGCCACAAGTCGGAACGGAAACCAGACGAAGACAGGAAAGGCGCGAAGTCCGCAAGCAAGGCGTTTACGCCATACCTGAGGCTTCTCAACCCGGGATCCCTTCGCTGCGTCCATCCGCAGGCAACAGTCTGACAATATTTCAATCAGGGCCATTCGAATTTACGGGGACTCCTGCCCAGGACCAGCAGGTTCTAGCTCTGCTTCCGGTATAGTTTTAACTTCAAGTGAGTTGAGAGGCCTGCGTTTTTCCATTTCAGCGCGAAATGAGATCCACATCCTTAGCCCTGCCCCGCATCCCACCTTTTGAATGTAATTGGGAGAACTCCTGGCGCTGACCAGCGCTAAAGAAGAGCCGCCGTCCATCGGCTCAGGTAATCTTTAAAGCGATATTTTCGATTCTTTATACCTAGCTCAGATGGTAAATTAGAAACACGTGATATTAAGACAAGCGCATCTCTCAAAAAAGACAGCACTCCTAGCAATCTACGCTCCGAACCATCTTACTTCCGCCGAGAGCGAAACTAGCTTGGTAGACTGCGGGACACAGTCACCCCGCGTGCTGGTAATCTCGTGAACGTCTATCGCATAAAGTCTAATCGCTCGGTGTTTTCATTCGGCGACGAAATGGGAGATGTCCCGATCCTGGGAACCACGCTCTCTACATGGCAGGAGGAGGTTATCACTAACACGGGCGACCAACTCTGCGACATTGAACACGAAGAGGAGATTGACAGTGACACCTACTGCGCCTTTCCCGATCACATCGTGCTCAGCAAAAAGGCGTGGCACCACATCCGTAGAAAGATCATCAGCGAACCCGCCAACCCGTTCCGCGTGGCGCTAGCCTCCAGCACATTCAATCAGCGCTACGTACTAGGCTCCGATCCCAACAGCCCTACTCCGACCAACATTGTTTACCGTGCTGGCGAAACAAACCCCTCTCCTTGGATCTTACCTCAGGAGATCTTCCCCAACGCCGCCCGTCTACCAATCCCTCTCCTCACCGAGCCTGTCTACCACATCGATTTCTCACCCGAGTTCGTCAGTGAACTACGAAACCCCTTCGACCTCCTCTGGGCAAATACCGCTCTCAACATTGCCCGTGCCTACCCCGTTGCCAGCCTCATCCCTAAACGCTTTCGACCCAAACCCGGCCGCGTACGAACCCATTACCGCTCCCTCCGCCTCATCAACAAACGCGGCAAGGGATGCGAGATTCACCCCACCGCCGTGATCGAAGGGTGCGTGCTTGGCGATAATGTCAGCGTAGGCGCTCACGCCGTCCTTCGTCTCGCCCACATCGGATCCGGCACCATCATCGAAGATCAAGCTTCTATCACCCAAAGCGTCATCGGCGAAAACAACTTCATCGCCAACAAGAATCACGTCTCCTACTCCCTCACCTACCCCGAGGTCTTCCTCATCCACGGCCCCTATCAATTCGCCGTCTTCGGCCGTGAAGCCGCTGTCTTTGCCACCATCAGCTGCGACGTCCGCATCGATAAAAAAAATATAATCATGCCGACAGCCAACGGCCTCGTCGACTCCGGACAACCCCTCCTCGGCGTGGCCTACGGTCACCGCTGCAAGGTAGCCGCAGGGTCCATTATCGCTCCCGGACGCATCGTCCCGAACGATCTCGTCATCCCGCCCCCGGATCACATCATCAGTCGTTTCAACGATCCCGCCTCATGATACGCCAATTTCAGATCGTGATCTATCCCGCTCTTCAAGCGACCTGCTTAGTAGCCAGTTGGCAATTGAACACTCTCTCCTGGATCGCCTCCGCATCGCTTCTACTTCTCGCGGCCGTCTTCATGTGCTTCACCCTGCATATCTCTGTTCATGAAGTTGTCCATCACTGGCGATGGACCCGTCATCAATGGGCTCGCCGACCTGCCGAGAGCCTCCTCTCCTGTCTTATCGGTCTGCCCTACAACATGTATCGGCTGAGCCACTGGAACCACCACCGCTACAACAACCAACTCGATGACTTCACTTCGACCTGGAAACTGGTCGACGGGGAACCCACTCCCCGCAACCGCTGGACCTACGCTCTCCTATGGCTCTTTAACAATCGGGCTCTATTCGATCACACGCGCTACGCTGGAGAAACCGCCAAGGCCGATCGCCGCTGGGTCCTCGCTGACGCTCTTGTCCTCCTAGTCTTCGTCGGGTTTCTCTGCATGACAAGTATCACCCTCGGTCTACTATTCCTCACTCTCAGCTACCTCGGCTGGACCCTCATTTTCTTCATGAATTATGGGCAGCATCCCCCCATCGATTACGATAGGATCATGGCCGTCTCCCACTCCGCAAAGGCCTATAATCTGATCTTCTTCAACAACGGGTTGCACCACGAGCACCATGCCGCTCCCGCCAAGCCAATCCGGGATCTCGTGGCCGACAATAAGGCTCCCGCCATCAAATGCGGCCACCTCACGCATGGATTACTTCACCCCAGCTCCACCGATCCACGATGAATAAAATGATTGGGAAATCCTGGATCGATGGAAACGAGGCTCTCGCCTGGGGTGCAGCCCTCGGACAGGTCGACTACTTCACTCACTATCCCGGATCCCCCGTCAATCGTGTTGCAAACGACCTCGAGGAAATCGATCGCGAACACGCGCTTGGAATTAAGTTCAACCACGCTCTCAACGAACACGTCTCCATCCTTGCCGCGGCCGGGGCTAGCCTCTGCGGTGCACGCTCAATGGTCGTTATGAAACATGTCGGCCTGAACATCGCTGCTGACCCCGCCAATTACCTGGGCGTTACAGGGGTGAAAGGCGGCATGGTCATTGTGGTCGGCACCGATCCAGGTGCAACCTGCAGCACCGGCGAGGAAGATGTTCACTGGTATGTCCCTCAATTCAACCTCCCTCTCCTCGAACCCGTCTCCATCCCACAAATCATCGAATCAATTCCCACTGCCTTCGAGCTTTCTGAACGCTACTCCCTACCCGTTCTCCTCTTTCTTCCCGCTACTCTCTGCTTCAATTCCGACGCTGTCGAGCTTCCCACCCCGCCTGCCCGAAGACCGGTCCGGTTTCACTTCGAGAAAAATCGCGAGGCCTACACCCACGTTGGAGCAAAGGCCGTCCAACACCATGCCGAACATCTCCGCCGGATCGCAGACCTACGCAGTGACACTTGGCGTGCACGCGAGTTCTTCAACTCATCTGCCCCAGTCGGGATCGTCTCCCGCGGTGCTGCCCATTGCCACACCTACGAAGCTATCATCGAGCTTGGGCTGGAGAAAGTTACTCATCTCCTCACCACCGAACTCGTTTACCCACTAAATGAGAATGAGGTCCGGACCTTCGCTGCAAACAAAGAGCGCATCCTCGTCGTCGAGGACCAAGACGGCTTCCTCGAGTTCAGCTTGAAGAATCTCCTCTACAACGAATCACCCTGTCCAATCCACGGCAAGGACCGCCTTCCCTCCCATGGCGACCTCGATTACCAAATGGTCCTAGGAGCCGTTGCGGAATTCCTTGGCTGCGACTATAATCCTCCTGTACGCCTGCCCACCGTCGAAATCCCCGAGCGGCTTGGGACCTACTGCGAAGGCTGCCCCCATCGCTCCACCTTCTTCGGCATCGACCAGGTGGTTGGTGACTCCGATACCATTATCGGAGGAGATATCGGTTGCTCATCCCTTCCGCCCCACCGACCCGACTGGCTCCTCTGCATGAACGCTGGCATCGGACTCTCGCAGGGAATGGCCCAAATCGTCGACAACCAAAGCATCGTCTCCACCGGCGGCGAAGGCAGCTTCTTCCACATGGGAATCATCAGTTTACTCAATGCTGTCCACAATAAAATCGATTTCCTCCATCTCGTTTTCGACAACAGGATAGTCGCGATGACGGGGCACCAACTGTCTCCCACCTCCGAGGCACACGATCAACAAGTGGACCACTACAAGTTACTGGAATCACTCGGAGTGGATCACATCTTCGAAGCCAATGCCTTCCTCCCCTTCGAGGTGAAATACCGCCTAGAGCAGGCCCAGAAACTCTCCGGCGTCCGTGTCCTTTGGGTGCGCGGTAACTGTGCCTACTTCCCTGATGCCGAACACCAACACCGCCGCAAAGTCCGCACCCTCCACATTCACAATGAGAAGTGTGGGTCCTGTCGGACCTGTTTCGAAGATCTCGGCTGTCCCGCTATTAACGAACGTCCCGGGTCTGCAGACATTTATGTCGATCTTGACCGCTGCGCACGCTGTGGCGTCTGCCTCGAGGTCTGTCCCAATGAGGCGATTGAAGTGCAAGAACTGACGAACTGAACATGGCTTGTCGCAAACAGAAGATCCTGAATCTCATTATCGTCGGCGTTGGTGGGCAAGGCGTCGCCAGCCTCCTGAAGGTGATCCAAAAACTCTGTATCGCTGCAGACCTTCCCGCTCAAAGCTCTCTCTTGAAAGGGGGCGCGCAACGTCTCGGAACCGTCACCGGCCAGATCCGCATCTTCCAAAACCGCGACCTCGATCACTTCAACTTCTCCCCAACCGTTCCGGCCGGACGCTGCGATTTTTTAATCGGCCTCGAACCATGGGAAGCGCTCCGTATGCACGACCGCCTGTATGCAGATTCAGTAGTCTTGGCAAACAGCGAGCAAACTCCCTTCGAAAGCAACAGAGGAAGAAGCAAGAGAAGCCAACCCGACCCTGCCGAATTGTTCCTCATCGCACCAGAGCAAATACACATCCACGATTTCACCGATCAGTCTCGCCAGCGATTCGGTAATAATGTCATGGTCAATTATCTCATGGGAGAATTCTTCATTAACGACCTCTTCCCTCTCTTTTCCGCAACTGAGTTCACAAAAACCTTCGTTCAAACCGTCCCCCGCTCTGCACTGCAACTTCAACCGCTTACCTAGTTTCCTGTCATGCATTTCGAAACACCACGACATCCGGCCCGCCACTGGGAGCCCACCAGCAAACCTGGCAGGATCCAGTGCAACCTCTGCCCGCGCCACTGTAAAATGATCGAAGGCCAATATGGGTTCTGCCGCGTTCGCGGACAGGCCGATGGCGCCCTGCACACCTTCAACTACGGCGTCTCAGTCAGCGCCACCCTCGAATACATCGAGACTGAAGCGGTCTACCACTACTCCCCCGGCGCCCGCATCCTCAGCCTCGGCAACATCGGCTGCATGATGTCCTGCGACTTCTGCCAAAACTGGGAAACCTCGCAGGTCAAGCACCTCAACGAACGCGTCGTCCGGCACTACACGCCTGAGCAGGTCGTGCAAACCGCCCTCGACTCCGGCTGCGGGATCATTTCCTGGACCTACAACGACCCTGTCGTATGGCACGAATTCGTCCTCGACACCTCTCTTCTGGCTCAAAAGGCCGGCATCAAGACCCTCTACAAATCTGCCTTCTACATTGAACGCGAACCCGTCGACGAACTCCTCGAAGTCATCGACATCTTCAGCCTCTCTTTGAAATCTCTCGACCCCGCCTTCTACCTCAAGGTTTCCAAGGCAAAACTCGAGCCCGTCCTCGAGCGAATCGTGCAAGTGCATCAATCAAATCGCCACCTGGAGGTCAGTCAACTTCTCATCCCCGAACTCAATGATGCCGACGAAGACGTACACAACACTGTGAACTGGGTGGTCGAAAACCTCGGGACTGAAGTGCCGCTTCACTTTGTCGGATTCCACCCTGCCTATAAATACCTCAGCGTTGAGCGCACCTCTCTCGAATCCCTCCTCCGTGCACGCCAGCACGCCCTCGATGCTGGGATCCAGAACTGCTACCTTGGGAACGTCTATCGCGACGGAGTCAGCGACACAAATTGTGCCAGTTGTGACAATCTCCTCGTCAGCCGCTTTGGTTTAACTGTGCAATCAAGCGGATTGCACGAAGATGGCCGTTGCAACCAGTGCGGCAAACAATCATCTATCCAGCTCCCGCAATCCCAACCCCCGGAAAACCGTACCCTTCTTAATCCCAAAACCCAACGCAAGCTGGTCTGGTCTGGAGAAACTAATAGCATCCATGTCGAGCGCCCACAAGCCGACGAAGGATTCACCGATGTCCTCATCGAACACGAGAATGGACATCGCGAATTCTTCACTCTCTCCAACAATCTTGAACGCGCCATCGTCTCACGAGCCGGTGAGACCGACGGAGCAGTAACCATCTCTTGGTCGGACGACAGCCCGCTCAAGATCCTCGAAGTCCTTGATCGCGCCCACTTTCCGGTCGCGGATAATGCCGAACTGGAAACTACAAGCAATGCCTGAAGAAGAGCTTTCACCAACCACCCGTATCCTCCGCACTCGTTGCGAAATCGAAGGCGCAGATCCTGTCGTCACCCCCCTGTTTCAAACCAGCGCCTTCGAGGCGAGTTCGCCCCACTTCTACACGCGTAAGGAAAACCCCAACGGCCTTGAAGTTGAAGAAGTCATCGCCGGTCTCGAGCGCTCTGCCCATTGCCTTTCAGTCACTACCGGGATGACCGCTCTTCTGGTCGTTCTCGGCCTTGTCCCCACCGGTGGAACACTGGTCATCAACACCCTGATCTACGGGTGTACCTACCGACTCTGTTTCCGGGAGGCCAAGAAGCGCAACATCGACCTTGTCGTCCTCGATCTTAGCGCTGGCGATGAGTCTCTCTCCAAGGTTCCAGAGGAAGCGCACATGATCCTCTTCGAAACACCCACTAACCCCTTCCTTCGCACAATCAACATTGCCGATCTCGCAAAGTGGCGCGACAAACATGCACCCGAAATGCTCATGGTCGTCGACAACACTTGGGCAACTCCTCTCTTTCAGCGACCCCTCGAGTGCGGAGCTGATGTCTCCCTCTACAGCGCCACCAAATTTTTTGGGGGCCACAGCGACGTCATGGGAGGATTCATCACGACGAACCGAGACGACCTCCACGAAGAAATGTCCTCCGAACGATTCTACGGCGGCATGATTCTCTCTCCCTACAGCGCCTGGCTCATTCGTCGCAGCATGCAAACATTCACCCTTCGCATGCGTGAACACGAAAGGGTCACCGCCGAGATGTATAAATTTCTTAAGTCTCTCTCCTGCATTCAATCGGTATATACTCCCGAAGTCGATGGCACTCAACTCACCGGCTACGGCTGTATCCTATTTGTTGAAATCGGAGACGAACTGGGCCAACGCTACGAGTCCTTCCGCGACGCGCTTACGCTGTTCAGTAGCGGCACGGGCATGGCCTGTGTCACCTCCATGGTTGCCCAACCCTACACCGGCAGTCACGCCTCTCTCACCGAGGATGAAAAAGCCGCCATGGGCATCGGAAAGGGACTAATCCGACTCTGCTTCGGCTTCGAAGATCCTGAAGATCTCAAGCGCGACCTCACCAACGCATTCCGCGTCCTCCAATCATAGGATCATCCTTCACCCGGCAAAACGCCCGGGTCGGGTCGCGACACAAGTGTTCGCAGTTTACATTCTCTTACCGTTCAGCAGGACACCTACGAAAGAGCGCCTCACCATGACCTGATAACTCCACAGGCAAATCACCGTAACTATCGTGCAGACGAGGGCATATTTAAGAACTCCCGGGGCTGACCAGCGCTGAAAAAGAGCCGCAAAAGCGACACACAAGGGTCGGTGGATGAGGTAGAGCCAGTAGGATGCTCCAACCAGGAAGGTCAGGGCTCGGTGTGGTCTTTTAATTAGTTTTTCACACAGCCCAATGAACATCAGAGTAATTACCCACACACTGCAGGATTGGGACCACACGGTCATATTTTTCATCCCCTCAAAGTCCTCCGACTGAGCGCTGCCATCTTCCTGAAGTGAACCTAGGGACCAGGTCGCTTCGACACAATAGAGCTGGAGAGCGAGGAGTCCAATCGAAGCAGGTAATAGCCATGGCAAGTTACGCTTGGCGAAGTCGATGACCTTCAGGTGGTGATATCCGATCCAGCCAAAGAAAAAGAACTGGTAGTATGCAAAGGGTATATACCAAGGCGGCGTCCAGCTGAAAGACACATCAAAGTGGAAGGTTGAATTGCCTGACAGAACCAGCCATGTGCACACCACGGCGAAAGGAAGAAATATCCAGCCAGCTTTCGACTTCCCTAGGCTGGAAACGAAAGAGTGTGCCCGTTCAAGTACTCTCGGGCAGATCTTTCTCAACGCACTGTGTAAGAGAAACGTGATGACATAAAAGTAGAGCAGCTGGTAAATGAACCATAGGTGCATGGTGTGGGGCGCAAGATCGCCCACGAATGGTAGAATCTTGAGTGACAGTGCGTTTCCAAGATTTTGCCAGACTGTCAGGTTTGATTCCTGATCGAGAATCATGTTGGCTCCAAAACCCCATGCGAATCGATCAATGGGCCATATAAGGATCCAGAATATCACGAGGGGAATCACGATTCTGCTGAAGCGATTTTTGAGGAACGAGAAGGCGCCTCGTTTTTGGAACATCATCGCTCCAAAAAAACCGGCAAGAAGCATGAATGCAGGCATGCGGAAAATGTGCACCGCCCAGGCAATACGCTGTGCCGTCATGGAGTATCCTTCAATATCCCGGTAAGGGTCTCTGGCATCCGCGACAATCCCTGCGGCATCGTCTCCGTAGGGCATCGCCATATACATCACACCCACATGCAGCAAAATGCCCATCAGCATCATAGCCGCCCGCATGAAATCTAACCCATGATACCTGACTGAAATCGGTGAGCTGTCTTTTGTCATGCCGCGTTTACGTTCAGCACCTTACTTAGCAATAGTTGTGCCATCGTTCAGAGCCCGGACATCCTCTGTCGAGAGAGCAGGTTGTCAAGCCACTGAACTTCTTCGACAGCTGCATTCTCTTCTGTTGATCGAGATATCCACTGTCGGTCTTCAAGACGACCCGACCAATGGTTTGCCGGCTTCAACTGGGGTAGCGCTCTTCATCCGAAGCGTTGTTATGCCATGAGAGTAAGACCGAGGATAATCAAGCAGGCTGCCCTATCCTTCTTCATCTGACCGCCTTGCTATCAGACGTTATTCCCATAAAGAGCGGCCTTGGCAGACCACTCTTGGAATCTACGCAGGTGCCGCTTCC
>Ga0115012_10001639_pt1 | contig 12976 bp, 11 predicted proteins | sample TroAtlMetagenome_FD_88706 | JGI IMG/M metagenome (GOLD analysis project Ga0115012, IMG submission 88706) | Marine eukaryotic phytoplankton communities from Atlantic Ocean - Tropical Atlantic ANT10 Metagenome | ecosystem: Environmental > Aquatic > Marine > Oceanic | place: Tropical Atlantic...
TCAAAATGGTGGTTGTAGTTCAGTTGGTTAGAACGCCTGATTGTGGTTCAGGAGGTCGCCGGTTCGAGTCCGGTCTTCCACCCTTTTTTTATTGTTCAATAGAAAACATATTGGATTGAATAACTTTATTTATAATGAATTTATTAAAGATATTATTTCTTCTTTTTTATATAAATGTGTTTTCACAAGAACTCGAGTTTAGAGCAGTTTGGGTTGCTTCAGTTGCAAATATTAATTGGCCCAGTGAACCAGGTTTATCCACTGATAAACAAAAGGACGAGGCTATAAATATTATAGAAAATGTTAAGAATACAAACATGAATACTATTATTCTCCAAGTAAGACCACAATGTGATGCATTATATTATAGTGAAATAGAGCCATGGTCATATTTTTTAACTGGAGAGACGGGTTTACCACCTGAACCATTCTATGACCCTCTCAAGTTTTGGATTGATGAAAGTCATAAAAGAGGCATTAAAATTCATGCATGGTTAAATCCCTATAGAGCAAATCATCCCCAAAATAAATCTATAAATCAAAAAAGTATCATTAACACTAAAAATGAACTTGTTTTTGAGTTAAAAAACGGATACTGGTGGTTAAATCCTACAGATAAAAATGCAATGCAACACTCATTAAATGTCGTATATGATATTGTAAAAAGATATGATATTGATGGTATTCATTTTGATGATTATTTTTACCCATATCCATCATATAATGACGGTGAAGATTTTCCAGATCATGAATTATGGAAAAAATCTAAAAAAAACATTTTTGTTAATAATAAAAACAATTGGAGAAGAAAAAGTGTCAATTCTTTTATCAAAGAGGTATACAAAGGGATAAAAAAAATTAAGCCTAATGTATTGTTTGGTATTAGTCCCTTTGGAATTTGGAGGCCAAAAAATCCATCTATTGCTGATACTAGTTTTGATCAATATGATATGATTTTTGCCGATCCAAAAAAATGGTTGAAAAGAGGTTGGGCTGATTATTTTTCACCTCAATTATATTGGACTATTGACAATCCAAAATATAGTTATCCTATTTTACTTGATTGGTGGAATTACCAAAATAAAAAAAACAGAAATATATGGCCAGGCATAAGGTTAAGTAATTATTCAGGAAAAGCCCAAATAAAAGAAGTTATCAATCAAATTGAGATAAATAAATCAAAAAACAACCTAGGAATTGTTTTTTGGAGTTTTAATGAGCTTAAAAACAATCCTGAATTATCAAAAGCTTTGGTCAATGATTATTTTAAATAATTTTACTCCTTATTTAATTTAATTTGATATGGCCCTTGTTTAAATTGCATACTACTATTTTCAATATCAAAAGTTAACTCAAGGCCAGCAGCTTCACTTCCAAATTTGTTATCAGAAATAGCATCTAATTGAAGTGATTGATTCATTACTTCTATAAAAAGATTACCATCTCTTACAAAAACCCCAATTTTTAAAGGAACTCCTTCAGCTCCATAATTTCCTGAATAGCTTTCTAACTTTTCAGCATCAACTTCAAATGTTTCAACCTCAGGTTTAGGGTCAACTACTATTCTTTGATCTCTATTTGCAATATTCCATGCAGTATAAAAAACCAATCTACTTCTAACTTCGAGTAAATCATATTCAATTTTATCCGGCGTATCAGATGGCATGTGATAATCTGGGTGAGTACCAGAAAAATAAAAGATTATAGGAATTCCATTTTTGGCAAAATTATAATGATCACTTCTGTAATAAAATCTTTGAGGATCATCTTTAGCATTAAATCTGTAGTCAAGTTCAATATTTACTGATTCTAAATTTGTTTGTTCAGATAAGTTGTGTAGATCTTGACTATCATGGTCAGATCCAATTATATAAATATATTCTCTATTTTTCCCCTCTCTTGTTGGGTCTGTGCGACCAATCATGTCAAGATTTAGATTTGTTACGGTATCTTCAAGGGGGTATATTGGATTATCAGCATAATAGGCTGATCCTAATAAACCTTTCTCTTCACCTGTAACATGTAAAAAGACAATACTTCTTTTAGGTCCTTTGCCTTTTTTACTTGCTTGTTTAAAAGCCTGAGCAATTTCAAGAACTGCTACAGTACCAGAACCATCATCATCAGCACCATTATGGATCTTATTTACATTACGACCGGCTCTCGAACCTGTTCTTCCATAACCAACATGATCTAAATGAGCAGTTAGAATAATATATTCATCAGGAATTTCAGTTCCTCTAATTATTGCTATCACATTTTCAGTGTCTACCTCACCTTCATTTCCTCTACTAATTTTTAAAGTCATTTTTTGGAAATAATCCTTATCAGGATCTCCTGCTTCAATATCATTTTCAATGTAAAAATTCCTTAAATATTCAACAGCTTTTTTCTGGCCTGCTTCACCAGTATTTCTTCCTTCAAATTCATCCGAAGCATATACATACAAATATTCCTTAAGATCTTCTGCAGTTATTGTCTTTGCAAACTTTTTTGCTTTTTGTGTCTGAGCATAGAAGTTTAGTGTAAATAAGCAGGCTGTAATTAATAAAAATATATTTTTCATATGTAGATTTTTAAGATTACAAATATAGTTATTATTTATCTTGGGCATTTCACTGGTTAATTTTATATTTAAATTGATATGAAAGATCAACTCTATATATTAATCTTTTTTATTATATGTTTAATAGGTTGTGAAGACAATAACAGAAGAGAATATAACTTTATTGTTGTTTTTGTAGATGATATGGGTTATGGTGATGTTGGATCCTATGGTCATCCTACCATAAAAACACCTAATCTTGACATGATGTCCAATGAGGGACAAAAATGGACTCAATTTTACTCTGCATCAAGTGTATGTACACCTAGTCGAGCTGCATTAATGACTGGTAGATTACCCATAAGAAATGGAATGATAGGTGAAAAATATAGAGTTCTTTTTGAAAACTCAGATTATGGTTTGCCTGCATCTGAGATTACAATTGCTGAAAAACTTAAAGAAAATGGGTATAAGACTGTAGCAATAGGAAAATGGCATCTAGGACATAAAAAACAATATCTTCCACTGCAAAATGGTTTTGATTATTACTATGGAATACCATATTCAAATGATATGAATGCTATTAATGGGGTCACTTGTTGTCCAGGCAATAATTATTGGCCTCAATATGAAAAAAAACCTATTAATTCTAATAACTACAATGTTCCTTTAATGGAAAATAATGAAATAATTGAAAGACCAGTTGATCAAACAACTATTACAAAAAGATTTTCTGAAAAAGCTATTGAACATATCAGAAAATATAAAGATGATAAATTCTTTATCTATTTAGCACACAGTTTACCTCATATTCCTCTTTATGCTTCAAACGACTTCTTAGGGAAAAGTAAAAATGGTTTGTATGGTGATGTAATTGAAGAAATTGATTATGGTTTAGGTACTATAATTAATGAGCTAAAAAAACAGAATCTTGATAAAAACACAATTGTTGTTTTTACATCTGACAATGGTCCATGGCTTCCTTTTCAAACTCATGGTGGTTCAGCAGGTCTATTGAGAGAAGGTAAGGGAATGACTTGGGAAGGAGGTCATAGGGTTCCAGGAATTTTTTGGGGAGCTAATATAAAACCTGGTGTTATTAATCAAATTGGATCCACTTTGGATCTCTTCCCAACAATTGTTGATTTATCTAATTCTGATAAATTATTGGATAGAGTTATTGATGGTGTAAGTATTAAACAAACTTTATTAAATCATACACCAAGTGAAAGAAATAAAATAATTTTTTATAGAGAAAGAGAAATTTATGCATTAAGATACGGTGAATATAAAGCCCATTTTATAATTAGAGGAGCCTATAATTATCCAGTGGGTAGTAATAAAAAAATTGTTTTGGAAGAACCTTTATTGTTTAATTTAGAACTTGATCCTTCAGAAAAATATAATGTTGCGAATAATTTTCCAGAAAAAGTTAAAGAAATTAAAAAGATAGCAGAAGATCATCTAAATAGTTTTAAACCTCCAAAAAGTCTCTTGGATTACAGAAATAGTGAAAGATTTTAGATTTGACTAGTTATGTAATCCCAAAGTTTTATTCTTTCTTTTAAAGCTTTGATAGAATACTTTGTTGCATCATGCCATTTATTTTGATCATCTCCACAAAGACCTGAAATCATTTTTAAAGCCATTGGACCGTGTTCATCACCATCCATTTCAATATGTCTCTCAAGATAATAAAGCAAATCATTTGTTTTACTTCCAGGCTTTTCATTTAAAGATTTAACAATATTTATAAACATATCAGGAATCAAATCCTCTCTACCAAAAGTAAATACACTAGCGATAATATGAGTTTTTTTTGTGTCAATTACATCAAATGTAAAATTCATAAAATCTAAAGCTGCATTAGGGATTTCTGATTTTGAAATGGCTAATTTGTAATCATTAAATTCGATAACATTAGAAACAAATTTTTTGATTTTATCTGTTTTTGCTCCTATAGTTTCCATAGCCTCTAAATACAATTCATAATGACTTGTAGGATTTTCATCTTGATCAATATCACTTTCCTCACCTAAAACTATTTCATTAATCAATCTTCTTGAAATATTGTCTTTTGTAGGTGTCCATGGTAATTTAACGCTAGTTAAATCTATTTGAAGTGCTTTTACAAGTGACATAAAATCCCAAACTGCAAAAACATGAGTTTCCATAAATTTTGCTATTGAATGCTCTGATTTTAACTTAGAGTATATTTGGTGATTAAGAAGTTCATTTCTCGTTTCTGAGATATTATTTAAAAGGTTGTCTATATTCTTCATTTCAGGGTTTCAAAATTATATATTAATAGAAATTATTCATAGTTTAAATCAAAAATTATGCAATTAGACATCCTTATATTTTTTTTATTTTCAACTTTTGCCTTAACATTAAGTCCAGGACCTGATATAATATATGTTTTTTATAGGAGTATTAGTAATGGAAAATTATCTGGAATAAGAACTGTCTTTGGGTTAACTACTGGATTATTTTTCCATACTTTATTACTGATTTTTGGAGTTTCTATATTTATAAAAAATAATGATTCATTGTTTTATATCATAAAACTTTTTGGTTGTATATACTTTGTTTTTTTAGCATTTAAAACTCTCTTTTTTTTAAAAAAAAATGAAAAATTTCTAAATAAAAAAAAAGATAACGACTTTTTGATTGGTTTAATGATGAATGTTTTAAACCCAAAGGTTAGCCTTTTTTTTATAGCTTTTTTTCCTGGTTTTATATTTCACGATAATTTAAGTTATGAAATCCAATTTTTAATTTTAGGTTTGCTGTTTTGGTTAATTGCTACATTAACTTTTTTGCTAATAGTTTTAATTTCATCTAGATTTAAATCCCAATTTCAAAATTTAATTGGAAGCAATTTTATTAAATATTCACAAGTATTAATATTTATTTTTATAAGTTTTTGGATAATTAATAGTTAATCTTGTTGGCTATTTATAGTACTTTAATCGTTATTTTATTTTGATAACTACATTTAATTTTAAAAAAAATTAAAAATCAAACATCATATTTTAATATTATTAATTATTAGTTCTTGGTTTTCTTTTTCTCAAAGAAATATTCAAGGAGATTCACTTAAACTTGACGAAGTTTTTATTACTGCATCAAAAATTGAAAGAGATTTATCATCAGCACCATTAAATTCAATTATAATTAAAAAAGATGAAATTGAAAATTCTGGTTCACTTAGATTAAGTGATGTTCTTGAGGAACAACTCGGTTTATTCTCTGTGCCTGATAATACTGTTGGTGGTCTTGAAGGAATACAGATTCAAGGTATAAGTTCTGACTATATTCAAATCTTAATTGATGGAGTTCCATCAATAGGAAGGCTTTCTGGTAATTTAAGCCTTGATCGATTCACATTATTAAACATTGAAAGAATTGAAATAATTAAAGGTCCCTCATCAAGCTTGTATGGATCTGCTGCTTTAGGTGGTGTAATTAATATTATAACTAAAAAATCATTTAATAGTTTACCCGATTTTTCTTTTAATCAATCAATCGGTTCTAATTCGACATTTGATTCTAATATTTCTTATGGTCAAAAAATAAAGAAATCTAATGTCTCTATTTCTTTAAATAGATTTTCAACAACTGGTTATGACTTAAATGAAAATGATGATTACAAAACAGTCAACCCTTATTCAAATTATACAATTAGTCCATTATTCAATTCAGAGATAAATAAGGATCTATCTTTTTTTCAATCAATCAAATTATATAAACAAAATCAAGAAGCTTTAAATTATGATTATATTCAAAATGAAGTTAGCTCACATTCAAAAATTACTAAATCACTAATAAATAATGACAACATAGAATTTGAATTTTATTATAGTAATTTTAAAAATAAAGATTATTTAAAATCTGATAAATCTTTAGATAGTTACTTCTTTCACAAGATTATTAAACCTGAAATTAGATATTTCAAATCCTTTAACAATAAATCAAATTTGTTATTTGGTTTTTCTCTAGATAAAGAAATTTTAGACAGGTCTCTTTTTTTAAATGTTGTTAATTCAGATTTATTTAATTTGTTTTTCCAATATGAATTTGATTTTTTAAAAAATACAAAAATCGTTATCGGTTCTAGATTTGATAATCCAAGTAATTATAATGATAAATTATCTTCAAAAATTTCGATTAAACATTATTTAGATAATTTTTCTTTTAATTTATCATTAGGTCAGGGATTTAAGGCTCCTGATTTTCGTCAATTATATTTAAATTTTTCTAATTCAATATCCGGTTATTCCGTTTTTGGAAAGTTTGAAGAAAAAAATGGTATAGATCGTTTAAATGATATCGGAGAACTTTTAAATTTATTGGTTGATTATGAAGATCTGGGAGGGGTTTTGCTTCCAGAAAGTTCAATAGGACTTAATATTGGGGTTAGCTTCAATTCTAATCAATTTAAATCTAAGTTAAATTTTTTCAGAAATGATATCAAAAACATGATTGATACTCGAATTTTAGCAAGAAAAATAAATGGTCAAAATGTCTTTGGTTATTTAAATCTCGATAAAATCCTTACTCAAGGCTTTGAGTTTCAAAACTCTATAAATTTTCTAGAAAACTTCAACGCCAATATTGGCTATCAATTGTTATTCGCATACAATAAGGAAAATTTAAATAAAGTCAGATCAGGAAGTGTGTATGCTAGAAACCCTAATACTCTAGAAAGTATAAAAATATCTATGAAAAATTATTTGGGTCTTCCAAATAGATCAAGACATAATGTTAATTTAAAATTTTCTTACAATGATGAGTTTTTTTTAAGAACAATTTATAGGTCAAAATATGCTGTTTTTGATTCAAATGGAAATGACTTTATTGATGATTATGATTCATCAATAATTAAACCTCATTTAATTTTTAACTTCACATATGCTAAAAATATATTTGATAAAGTAAGAGCTTCATTAACCTTCAAAAATATTTTTAATTATATCAATCCAGATTATATGCCTAATATTTCAGGACGACAAATCTTTGTTAAATTTAAGTATAGTAATCTATGACACCTTATTTGATATTTTTCTTTTTATAAATGAAATTTTTGTTTTATAAAAAATATTTAATAAAGAAGATTTATTTAATTATAAATTATAAAATCATAATTTGATATTATTGGTTCTTTTATCGTTATTTTTTAATTTGTTTCAGCATTAAATTTGGCAGATAATTTAAAAAAAATGAAAAACATAAAATATATATTATTTGCTTTTTTGATTATCACAGGATGCAGTGATGATGATGATCAAACTTTACCTTCCGTTTCTGCACAATATCAAAATTTACATGCTCCACAAGCTGGAGGACAAGGACAACCAATTTCTGGTCCATTTACAAAATTTGATTTTGCTAGCGGTGAGGTAACAAACGACGATAATGATTGGGATATAGCATTTAGAGGTACTTCAATTTTAGTTAATGGTGGAAGTGCAACTGGACTTGCTGAAGAACCAGCTCGAAGTGGCCAAGGTGCTGCTGCTATTGCTGATGGAACTTTTGCTTCTGTTGTTTCAACAGGTGCATTAACTTTTTCTCAAGATTCTGCCTCAGGACCCGCAATTATTCCTGGTAGTGGAAACGGCTGGTATAATTATGCCGGTGCTCCCACATACTTAATTAGTCCAATACCTGGAAAAATTTTGGTTATTAGAACAAGAGATGGAGCTTTAGCTAAGCTGGAAATTTTAAGTTACTACAAGGATGCTCCAAGTATGCCTAATGCATTTAGCGATCAATCGCAATATTATACTTTCAACTATTTATATAATCCAAATAAAAATAGTTCAAGTCTCGAATAATTTTTTTTCTAGTTCGTTCACGTAAGTGGGGTTTGAAATTTTAATTTATTTTAAACCCCATTTTTTTATGAAATTATTTTTGACTTATATTTTTTTTGAGTTATTTGGCAATTATCAGTTTTATTAAAAAAAAGGTATCTATTGTTAGCTATTAAATCATATATCAAGTTTGAAATCTTAATAGGAATTAATTTTAATAAAGCTCTAAATAAGTATAGTTTATTAATTTTTTTCAATATATGGTGAACTGCTTTTGTTTTAGTTATTTTGGTATGATTAGTAAGAATTATTGTTATAGATAATTTATATTTTTCATCTAAATTTTCACAAAATTTACTTTTAGACGAACTAAACTTAAATTGATTTTTATAATCATGTTTAATTATCCATTTTACAATTGAATTGCATATGACACATTGACTATCAAATACTATAATATCCTTGTTCATTTTTACAATATTACTAATAAATAATACAAATTTTTTTCATAATTTAGAATCATTCTAAAAAAGAGAATGTTATGACTAAAAATATACTACTTATTATTTTTGTTTTGATATCATGCGGATGTAATTTTTCAATTAATAAATCAAATGAAATTAATATTTACAGTCAACGTCATTATGATTCTGATAAAATACAATACAAAAAATTTGAAGAAAAAACTGGAATTAAAGTGAATGTCACTAAAGCTGGTGCTGATGAATTAATTCAAAGAATGAAAAATGAAGGAGATAATTCTAAAGCTGATTTATTTATTACTGTTGATGTAGGTAAACTATGGCAGGCTAGTGAAATGGGTTTATTTCAAAAATTTGATGATCAAACAGTTTTTGACAACATTGATCCACAATTTCTCGATAAAAATGGATACTGGGTTCCAGTTACATATAGATCTAGAGTAGTCGTATACAGTAATGAAAGAGTTAAGAAAGAGGATTTATCTACATATGAAGATCTTGCAAATGAAAAATGGAGGGGAAGACTTTTAGTTAGATCATCATCTAATGCTTATAACCAAGCTCTAATGTCTTCTCTTGTAGCAAATTTGGGTTCAGAATTAGTTGCTAATTGGTCTGAGGGTGTTGTAAAGAATTTTGCTAGAGATCCTAAAGGAAGTGACAGAGATCAGGTTAAAGCTATTGCTGCAGGACAAGGTGATATAGCGATCGTGAACTCTTATTACATTGGTTTACTATTATCATCTGAAAAAGAAGAAGAAATAAATGCAGGTAATGCTGTTTCAGTATTTTTTCCAAATCAAGGTGAAGGTGATAGAGGAGCTCATATAAATGTTTCAGGAATAGCATTAGCTAAAAATGCTCCAAATAAAGAAAACGCAATTGAGTTAATTAAGTATTTAACTAGTGTTGAAGGTCAAGAAACCTATGTAAACAATAGTTATGAATATTCTGTTAATCCAAATGTAAAGCCCGATGAGATTGTTCAAGCTTGGGGTGAATTTAAAAAAGATCCTGTTGATTTGAATATGCTAGGCATCAAGAGAGATGAAGCAATTCGTATATTTGATAAAACAGGTTGGAAATAAATAAAAAATATCTTTCAAATAGTTGGAAGTTAATACTTTCTACTGTTTTTATTTTATTTATAGTCCTATTACCTATTATTTCCCTTATATACAGTGTATTAGGAGTTGAAGCAAATAATCTGTCATATTTATGGGATAACTTATTGGTTGAGTATTCAATTGATACCTTATACTTAGTAACACTTACATCTTTTTTTTCATTAATATTTGGTGTAATTCCAGCATGGTTTGTTAGTACAAGTAATTTTAAAGGAAAAAATTTTTATGATATAATGTTGTATTTGCCACTTGCAATTCCAGCTTACATAATGGCATTCACATACAGTGATATTCTGAGTTTTACAGGTCCAATACAAAGCTTTGCAAGAAAATATTATCCTGATCTTGCAGATTTTTTAAATCAAGATTATATGCAAATTGAAGTTTTAGGTATCATTATGGCCTTGTCTTTATATCCATATATATATACAGCTTGTAGACTTTCTTTTTCTCTTATAGGATCAAATTATATTGAACTTTCTAAAAGTTTGGGGATGTCAAGTACAAAAACTTTTTTTAAAATAATTATTCCATTATCAAGAGTATCCATTTTTTCTGGATTATTTCTTGTTATAATGGAGGTTTTAAACGAGTATGGGGCCGTTAAGTATTTTGGAGTAAATACTTTTACTAGTGGTATTTTTAGATCTTGGTATTCAATGCAGGATGTTCAAACCGCATCCATACTAGCAGTAATTCTCTTCGCAATAGTTGTTGTGTTTTTCATACTTGAAAGATTCTTGAATTCAAGATTTAAATTTAATTATCAGCCAAATACAAAGAAATTTATTACTAAAGAAAGTTCAATATCTAAAAAAATATTGTTACACATATCATGCTGTATTCCAATATTACTTGGGTTCATAATTCCAGTATTGTTTATTATAGATAATGTCATTTATGAATATGAGAGTATTGATTTTGATAGAGTTTTCAATTTAACTACGAATACTGTTTTAGTATCCTTGATAGCATCTCTAATTATAATTATAATCGCAGTTTATTTCCAATTTATTAAAAGAATCATCCGCAATAGAATTATTACACTATTTAGTGAAGCTATCTCTTTAACTTACGCATTACCAGGTGCAGTTATTGGTCTTGCATTAATAATTATGGTCACATCAACTCCTCTAAAATCTGAGATTTTGAATGGTTCATTCTCCCTTCTAGTATATGCTTATGTTATGAGATATATGGCAGTTGGTATTTCTCCATTAAAGTCAAGTTTTGAAAAGCACCCAAGCTCATATGACGATACAGCATTTAATTTAGGAATGGGCCCATTAAAATTATTTAGGAAGATTCATTTCCCTATTAACCTATCAGCCATTGCAATAGCTTTTTTAATAACTTTTGTTGACATTATTAAAGAATTGCCAATCACTTTGATTCTAAGACCTTTCAATTTTGATACTCTTGCAGTTCAAACTTATCAATATGCAGTTGATGAGATGATACCAAAATCAGCAATATATTCCTTGGCAATTGTTATGCTAGGAACAATTTTGTTGATATTTTTGAAAAAAATTGTAAATAGACAAATTGATGTTTCTAAAAATAACTGATCTAAAAAAATATTATAATAAAGAAGAACCTTTAATTAGAAATTTAAACTTTTCTGTTAATAAGGGTGAAATAGTTTCGTTTATAGGTGAGAGTGGATCAGGAAAAACTACTTTTTTAAAATGTCTTGCAGGTCTTGAAAAAATTAACTCAGGAAAAATTGAACTCAATAACAAGGTACTCAATGATCAAGTAACTTTTATTAGTCCAAATTTTAGAAAAATCGGCTTCGTTTTTCAAGATTACCCATTATTCCCTCACATTAATGTTTTAAACAATATCACAATTAATTTAGATGATACATTTTTATCGAAACTAGATTATATTTTATCACTTACGAACTTAAAACATTTAGTTAATAGATTTCCTGATCAATTATCTGGGGGTGAGCAACAAAGAGTATGTTTAGCTAGAGCTCTTATAAGAGAACCTGATTTGTTATTACTTGATGAACCTTTTAGTAATCTGGATTCAAATATTAAATCAACTATTCAAGAGGAAATTCATAAAATTATAAAGGAGACTAAAACAACAACTATTTTAGTAACCCATGATATTAAAGATACTTTTAATATTTCTGATAAGATTTTGATTTTTAAAGCTGGTATTTTACAGCAGTTCGACAATCCCGTTAACATGTATTGTAATCCAGTGAATTGTTATTGTGCAAAGATTTTAGGAGATTTAAATCAGTTAACTATCAAGGGAAAAACTTTTTTTATTAGACCTGAAAAAATAAAATTAACAAATAAATCAAATTTTAAAGCAAAAGTTGAAAAATCGCTATTTGCTGGAAAAGAATATAAAATAAGCGCTAATGTAGATGGTGAAACCTGGTCTTTTTTTAATGATGAACCTCTAAACATCAATAAAAATATATTCTTAGAATTTAAAAATAAGGATCTTTTGGAATTTGATTCTACTTGCTCCAATTTTTTCACTCACTAAAAGATCAATTAATTTAAATTCATTCTAAACGTTATTCATTATAATTTTAAATAAAAATTAAAAAAATGATTAAATCAGTTAATAGTTGCTTGACATGTGAAAACCTAGTTGATTCACTAAAATGCACAAAACACAACTTGTCTGTAGAAATTGATAACGTTTGTAACGATCATTCAATCAAGAAAGCATTTACAAAGTTGTCGGACTGTCTCAGTTGTTCTAATTATAAAAAAATTGAGTGTCCAAACCCTGGAAGTTCAGCACCTGGAATGTTGTGCTTTTCATGGTCAACTTACTAGTTTTTTTAATAGATTGTTAAAATATCTTATCTTTGTGCGCAATTAATTTTTATTGATTGCTATGAGTAAATCTAAATTTATTGAAACAGGTCTCACTTTTGATGATGTTTTACTCGTTCCTTCATATTCAGAAGTACTCCCATCAGATGTTCAGTTAATTTCAAAATTTTCTAGAAATCTTGCTTTAAAA
>Ga0115012_10001647_pt1 | contig 12945 bp, 10 predicted proteins | sample TroAtlMetagenome_FD_88706 | JGI IMG/M metagenome (GOLD analysis project Ga0115012, IMG submission 88706) | Marine eukaryotic phytoplankton communities from Atlantic Ocean - Tropical Atlantic ANT10 Metagenome | ecosystem: Environmental > Aquatic > Marine > Oceanic | place: Tropical Atlantic...
AAAACGAAAAAAGCACATGCCAGGAGGCGCAGACGCAATGGCGCAAACAACAATACGAAAAGGGCCCGATCCTATTCGTAAAAAGCAAAAGCAACTTCCATTTCCTTTGAACATTTATCAAAGTGCAGTAGGAAGAAAATGGGCCATGGCCGTAAGTGGTGTCGTTCTGCTCGGCTTTGTCATGACGCACATGATCGGCAACCTTCACCTCTACGAAGGTCCATTAGAGATTCACGAATATGCCGAAACGCTGAGAAACCTCGGAACAGACATTATTCCAAGAACTTGGCTTCTATGGGGTGTGCGCCTTTTGCTTATCGCCGCCTTTGCTGTGCATGTCCATTCGGCCTACTCACTGAAAGAAATAAGTCGGAAATCAAATACCAGATCAAATTTTACAGATGGCAACAAGAAATATGCATCGTCGCAAGATTTCGTCGCTGCTAACTATGCCAGCCGCACAATGCGTTGGACTGGACCTATCGTCCTCCTCTACCTTTTCTTCCACTTGGCTGACCTAACGTGGGGATGGTTTAGTAAAGATTGGGTTCTAGGAGATCCATACAACAACATTGTTGTCTCAATGGGCAACATTGGTGTCGCACTCATCTACGTAGTAGCAAACATTGCACTAGCGATACATATCTACCATGGAACTTGGAGCCTTTTCCAAAGCCTTGGAATTAACAGTCCGAAAATTAATAAAGCACGTCGCTCAATTGCCAAAGGGCTAGCAGGAATTATTTTGATCGGAAACCTTAGCTTCCCGATAGCAGTTACCGCTGGGTTAATTGATCAAGATAACTGCGAAGCTCCATGTGGTATCACGGCATACGAAGCTGAAAAGGAGGCGAAAGAATGATTGGTGAAATTAATTCCAAAATCCCCGAAGGTCCAATTGCAGACAAATGGTCCAGCCATAAATTCGACATGAAACTTGTAAATCCGGCCAATAAGAGGAAGTTCGAAGTTATTGTTGTCGGAACCGGCTTAGCAGGTGCTTCTGCAGCGGCGACACTCGGCGAGTTAGGTTACAAAGTTAAAGCCTTCACATATCACGACAGCCCAAGAAGAGCACATAGTATCGCTGCACAGGGCGGAATCAATGGTGCTAAAAATTACCAAAATGATGGTGACTCTGTCTATCGGTTGTTCTACGACACAGTTAAAGGTGGCGACTATAGAAGTCGAGAAGCCAATGTTCACAGACTTGCTGAAGTATCTCTAAATATCATTGACCAGTGCGTTGGACAAGGGGTCCCATTTGCTCGCGAATATGGAGGCCTTCTAGATAACCGGTCCTTCGGTGGAGCTCAGGTAAGTCGAACATTCTACGCCCGAGGACAAACGGGACAGCAGTTACTTCTTGGTGCCTACTCCGCCCTGATGAGGCAGGTAGGGGCTGGTTCTGTCGAAATGCATACGCGAACAGAGATGTTGGACCTTATCGTGCATGATGGAGCCGCACGAGGAATAGTTGTTAGAGACTTAATAACAGGAGACGTACGAAGCCACACAGCACATGCAGTAGTTCTCGCTACAGGCGGATACGGAAACGTTTACTACTTATCCACCAATGCAATGGCTTGTAACGTCACAGCTGGATGGAGAGCTCATCGACGTGGAGCTTTATTCGCGAACCCTTGTTACACACAAATTCACCCCACCTGCATACCTGCGAGTGATGAATTCCAATCAAAATTAACGTTGATGTCGGAATCTTTAAGAAATGATGGCCGGATATGGGTTCCTAAGAGCCACGATGAAGCTCGACTGGTATCGGACATACCTGAAGATCAACGCTACTACTACCTAGAAGAAAAGTATCCTGCTTTCGGAAACCTTGTTCCACGAGATGTGGCATCAAGAAACGCTAAAACAGTAGTTGATCAAGGACTTGGGGTAGGGCCGCTCAAAAATGGTGTTTACCTCGATTTCGCAGACGCTATTAAGCGAGATGGTGAGGACGCTATTCGCGCACGATACGGAAACCTGTTCCAAATGTACGAACGAATCACAGGCGAAGACCCATACCAAACACCAATGAGAATATACCCTGCGACACACTACACAATGGGTGGTCTTTGGGTTGATTACGAGCTAATGAGTAACGTACCTGGCCTGTTCGTGGTAGGTGAAGCAAACTTCTCAGACCACGGGGCTAACCGACTAGGAGCCTCAGCGTTAATGCAGGGACTTGCAGATGGGTACTTCGTTCTTCCATACACAATAGGAAATTACCTCGCCCCTCTCTTAGGAGAAAGCCCACTTGATGAGAATGATCCAGCATGCGCAACTGTAGTGAATGACGTCGCAGAACGCACGCAAAAATGGCTTTCCGTCAATGGAACCCGTTCTGTTGACTGGTTCCATAGAGAATTAGGCAAACTAGTTTGGAATTTCATTGGGATGGAAAGAGATAAGAATGGTCTAGAAAAGGCTCTGTCAGAAATTCCTTCTCTACGTGAAGAGTTCGAAAAAGACGTCAGGGTTCTTGGCACAGCCGATAACCTCAATACCTCACTTGAAAAGGTTGGTAGGGTTGCTGACTTCTTTGAGTTAGCAGAACTTAAAGCTCGAGATGCGCTTGAACGTAACGAATCATGTGGTGGCCATTTCAGAACTGAAAGTCAAACGCCTGAAGGCGAAGCATTGCGTGACGACGAAAGCTACGCTCACGTCGCTGCGTGGGAATGGGGAGGAACTTCTGATTCAGCCGTAAGGCATAAGGAAGAGTTGACCTTTGATAATGTCCCGTTGACACAAAGGTCATACAAGTAGGAGAACGCCATGGAAAATACAATGACATTAACCTTAAAAGTATGGCGCCAAAATGGACCTGATGAAACAGGACGTTTTGAAACGTACGAGGTAAACGAGATAAGTCCTGACATGTCGTTTCTTGAAATGTTTGACGTCTTAAATGAAAATCTTATTAACGACGGTGAAGAGCCAGTAGAGATTGCTAGTGATTGCCGTGAAGGGATTTGTGGTACATGCGGGTGCATGATCAACGGACAGGCTCACGGACCTGAAAAGGCTACTGCGACATGCCAGTTGCACATGCGAAAGTTCAGTGACGGCGACACGATCATCGTGGAACCTTGGCAAGCTGCTTCCTTCCCAGTTATTAAGGATCTAGTTGTCGATCGATCTCCACTAGATCGCATCATTGAAGTTGGAGGATACATCACGGTTCCTACGGGATCAGCTCCAGATGCGAACTTAATACCGGTTCCGAAAGATGCTGCAGACACAGCTTTTGATGCTGCAGCATGCATTGGTTGTGGAGCTTGCGTGGCTGCTTGCCCTAACTCTGCCGCTCAGCTCTTTACATCTGCAAAAGTGCAACACCTTAATCTCTTGCCACAAGGCCAACCCGAAAGGTGGTCAAGAACTGAAGACATGGTTGAGACAATGGAAGAGTACTTTGGCTCTTGCACTAACCATGGGGAATGTCATGAAGCCTGCCCGAAAGAGATTCCTTTAGACTTCATCGCTTATACCAATCGAGATTACATTAAATCCAAGCGGAAAAACCGAAAATTATTAGGACAGAGCTCCTAAGTTCTTTTGTTTTGACGTTATTCGAGCGTCAAATTTTATTCAAAAGATCAATAGTTCTATCCCAGGCAGTGTTTGCAGCTGAGGAGTCAAACGTTCCTAAGGCATTTTCTTCATTCGCAAATGCATGGCCTGTGCCTTCATAGATATGGAAAGTCACGTCTTTACCCTGTTCCTGTAGCTGCTTTTCAAGATCTTGAACTGCTTCAGGAGGAAAGAAATCGTCGTGCGCAGCAAAATGCCCCTCAACTTTCGCAGTAAGCCCGTCCCAATTTACTGATGGGTTATCAAGAGGAGCACCGTAGTAAGGGGCTGCGACTGCTACTCGGTTTCCCTCTTGAGCTGTTATTAGTAACGTCAACATACCTCCCATACAAAATCCAATGACACCTGCCTGCTCACTTGAACATGAATCATGTGACAAAAGATAATCAATAGCAGCTGACATGTCGCGAGCTGCCCTCTCTGGCGGCAAGGTTGTCATGAGCTCGCCTGCCTTATCCATTTCGGTGTGTTGTGCAAATTCGCCGTGATACAAATCCGGAGCAAGGGCAGTGAACCCTTGATCTGCAAGTCGGTCGCAGATTCCTTTAATTTGAGGAACCAAACCCCACCACTCTTGCAAAACTAAAACGCCAGTACCTTTGCCTGACTTCGCTTCAGCAAGATAGCCAGCAGCTTGCGAGCCATTTACGGGAAAGTTAACCATTTGTCCTATCATGCATCTCCAATTCGTAGAAATTTCTATCTCTACAATTAGTAAAGAGAATCTATAAGCGCAAGTAAACCGAAATGTTTAAATTATTTTCTTACAAACAAGCCAAGCTTCGTGTCTATCGGATTCTCGCCATCCCTCATCTACATGAAGGATTTCCATGTTGGAAAGACTTTCGCTTATTTCAAATATTTCTGAAGAATCAAGGAGGAAGCGCTCGCTTGGATGTTGGTGTCGTTCTAAGTTTTTTTTGGTGGGTTGAGCGAACAAGAGTATTCCTTGTGGAGTTAGGTACTCATTCGCTGTCTGCAAAATCCCTCTATTTAGGAAAAGGGTAAGGAGCGCTATATCCCATTTCCGTTCTGGTGGAAGAAGGTTCTTCTCGATATCCCAGTGGATACATTCAAGTTCCACGTTTTGAGATTGAGCGCTCTTCGTTGCCTGATTAAGGGCAACTGAACTGATATCAATGACAGACGTTGAGTAGCCTTTGTTAGCAAACCAAAGAGCATTTCTTCCATTTCCTCCCGCTATATCTACACAAGTCCCGCGAGTTGGCAGATATTGTTCAAATACTTCGAGAAACTCAGAGGGGGGGTTCAGAAGCGGGTTATCGTTGTAACGTTTGTCCCATAACTCTTCTGAATCACTCATCGCGATGTTACTTTAACTGGGACTGCCTCGTAACCTCGCAGTGTGAGTCGTCCACGTTGTTTTAAATTTCCAGCCTGTTCAATGGTTTTAAATCGTCTAATTAAACCATTAAACATTTCTTGCCCCTCTGTCCGAGCAAGATTAGCTCCTAAACAGTAATGAATACCTGAAGCAAAACTGAGCGGTTGACCCTCATTTCGCTGGATTTGGAAATCATCTGGATTAGTGAATCTTGCTGGGTCACGGTTAGCTGCCCCAATGAGAGTAACGATTTGGCTCCCTTTCGGTAGTTTAAGATCGGGTATTTCGGTATCTTCTAGGGCTGTTCTACCGTCCAATTGCACAGGGCTATCCCAACGAAGCATCTCTTCAACCGCAGATTCGACATGTTCCTGATTATTCCATAACAATTCCATTTGGTCTGGGTGTGCGAAAAGAGCACCTAATCCATTTCCGATAAGGTTTTGTGTTGTTTCCATACCTGCAGCAAATAAAAGAATCACTGTACTTACAACCTCAGCTTCTGAGATACGATCACCACTTTCCTCTACTTCTATGAGGGCTGACATAAGATCATCTTTTGGGTCTGATTTGCGTTCCCCAAGGAGTGCGGTGAAATATTCTCCCATTTCTGTAAAAGCCGCTGTAGATGCTTTGAGTTCTTCCAAAGAAGGTGCTGCCTCAAGAGATGCAACACCTGCGGTCACTAAAGGTCTGAAGTATTCCCAATCTGAGCGTGGCACTCCGACTAGTTCGCCTATGACATTGACCGGAAGAAAACCAAGAATTTCCATTGCGTCTCCCTCACCAATGTCGGCAAGGTTATCAAGGCAATCTTCAGTAAGTTCTTGAATACTTTCGCGCATTGATTCAACGCGTCGTGGAGTAAAGGCCCTACTGACTAATCCTCGGAGCCGAGTGTGATCAGGAGGGTTGAGAAAAAGCATAGACGGGGAAGAATCACTTCTATTTGCGCTAATTTGTTCCCGATAAGCGCGGACTTCTTCAGATTCTTCTCTTGGTAAAGCAGTACCTCCTGGACCATCGCGAGTATCTTTCCCTAGTCGATTATCGCGAAAAACCATCCTGCAATCTTCATAACGTGAAAGAAAGATCGCTCCTGAGGAACTTCTAAAAACTGGTGATTCATCCCTTAGCTTTTTATACCAAATAGCAGGGTCAGCAATTCCCTCATCGGTGAGAAAAAGATTTAAAAGGTATTCGTCACCTTTACTCAGTTCTTCATTTGAATTACTTTGCGCCATAGATACTCCATTATCACAATAGCTAGAAAGTCAGACTTTCATTAAGTTCATGTCTTATTTGAGAATGAAGCAGAAAGGTACTGCTATATCTCTCCTAAACTGTATTGGGTTCTATCATCTTGATGGGTGGCCATGACTGAAAATAAATCTGTATTTCGGGAGATAACGCGTAACGTTTTACGTGGTTCTTTCATGGGCGCAGCAGATGCTGTCCCTGGTGTGTCAGGTGGGACAATAGCTCTGTTGTTAGGAATTTACGAGCGCCTTCTTCAAAATATCCAGCACTGCACAAACTTAGTTATTTCGATGCTACGCATTGATAAGGCCGCTATGAAACGGTCTTTCCTATCTATAGAGTGGCATTTTTTGTTGTCGCTCTTATCTGGAATCATTATTGCTTTCGTTTTGTTAGCTCAAATCATTGAACGCCTCCTTGAGAATCACCCGACTTCGATAGCGGGATTATTTTTCGGACTTGTTTTAGCATCAGTTATTGTTGCCGGATTCATGGTGGGTACTTGGAATGCTTCTCGTGTTGTATTGGGTATTGCGACAGGAATTGCAGTGTTCTTCTTACTTGGAGTTCGTGCAGGGCCAGTTCAAGACCCGAGCTTATTAGTCTTTTTCTTTTCCGGCGCGATTGCAATTAGTGCGATGATACTTCCGGGAATATCGGGGTCATTTTTTCTATTGATGATTGGCATGTATGGGTCTTTGATAGAAGCTGTGAATGAGCCCTTATTAGGAAAACTTTTAGTTTTCGGCCTTGGAGCGGTCTTGTCGCTGAGTTTATCTGCGCGGTTATTGAATTGGATTTTAAGAAATTACCGTGATTCTGTTTTAGCTCTTCTCATTGGACTTATGATGGGAAGCCTTCGCGTAATTTGGCCGTGGCCCAATGGTGTGGGGGTTATCAGCGAGGAAGAAAATGAAATAGTTGAAGGTTCAGCGCTTGCATGGCCTGACTCTTTTGGAACTCTTATTTGGCCGGTGGTATGTGGACTGGCTGGTTTCATTATTGTAATTTTTATTTGGAATCTAAGTCGGAGTGATTAGTGATTCACTTATTGATTAACCAATTAGCAAGGCGTGGGAAAGGGGCAAAGACTGCGCGTTTGATCTTCCGCTGTTTAGAAGAGTTGGATGTTGACTATGCACTTGTACCTGGTGAGACACTTCCGGAGGTAAAGCATAATTTACAAGAACTTGTAGATCGGGGTGAGGAGAGAATAATTGTGGCTGGTGGTGATGGGATTATTCACCACGCCATCCAATCGATTGCAACAACAGAGACTGTATTGGGAATTATCCCAATAGGGACGGGGAATGACTTTTGTAGAGCGTTAGCAATTCCTACGGGGATTGAAAATGCAGTTGCGACATCGTTAGAAGAGCCCAGCTTGATCGATTTATTAAAAGTGAATGACCGGTGGGTTGCGTCTGTTATGACTTTTGGCTTTTCCAGTGATGTTAATGTACGCGCTGAAGGGATGCGATGGCCGACTGGTCCGAGTCGATACACAGTTTCAACCTTGATGTCACTGCGTTCGCTATCTAGTCAATTTGTGAATTTTTCAATAGATGATGTTCCCTTTGAACGTGAAATTTCATTGTGGAATGTTGCTAATACGAGCGATTTTGGTGGTGGAATGAAAATTGCACCTGCGGCGAACCCTTTTGATGGGATCGCTAATTTAACCCTTGTATCTAAGGTAGGACGTTTTGAATTATTGCGTTTCTTTAGGAGAGTGTTTAGCGGTTCGCATATGAGTCACCCCAAAGTTGAAGGGTTAGATGGAAAACGAATTGTGCTTGAGACCGAAGGCTTAGGTTTATGGGCTGATGGTGAATTTCTAGGCGAGTCTCCTGCGGTTATTGATTTGGTACCTGACGCCATACGACTTGCAGGATGTAGGGATAATCTTAAATATGGGAATTGATGAAGTGGAGTGGGCATCAGAGCTCCAGAACAATCTTTTGTTATATGTGTCGCCAAATCTTGACGAAGAGTTAACTATCCAATACGAAGTTGCTAATTCTGACGGCAGCATTGAAGGCTTTTACTGTGTGATCGGAGCAACAACAAAAACATCTAGAGGAGCAGCTGAATCACCAGATGTTGTCTTTAGTTTGAATAAGGAAACTGCAGTTTTAATTCATCGAGGGGAGTTAACTACCGAGGAAGCTTTCCTTAAAGGATTCCTTCAATTGTCTGGTGAGGTTGAACGATTGATAGAAGCATTCCCAAGCTTCAATCAAAAGTAGGGTTTAAATAAGTCCTAGGCTCGCAACTGTTTCTCGTTCAGAGACAAGTTCATCTGCCGAAGTATTAATTCTACCGCGGCTGAAATCGTCAATTTCTAACCCTTGAACAATTTCATAGTCGCCGTCTTTACAGGTGACTGGGAAAGAGGAAATAATTCCCTCAGGGATACCGTAACTGCCATCAGATGGGACAGCCATTGATACCCAATCGCCGTCGGGTGTTCCAAGTGTCCAATCACGCATATGATCAATGGCTGCATTGGCGGCGGAAGCAGCTGATGAGGCTCCTCTGGCCTTAATTATCGCTGCGCCTCTTTGTTGCACAGTTGGAATAAAGTCATTTTCCAGCCATTGCTGGTCGTTTATTGTGTGTGCCACAGATTCCCCATTAACTTCGCAATTGAAAAGGTCTGGGTATTGGGTTGCTGAATGGTTTCCCCATATTGTCATTTTTTTGACATCACTAACTGGAACACCCAGTTTCGAAGCAACTTGAGTTTGAGCACGATTATGGTCAAGTCGTGTCATAGCCGTAAATTGTCTTGGGTTTATCCCCGCAGCGGAGGATTGCGCTATTAAGGCATTTGTGTTTGCTGGATTTCCCACTACGAGAACCTTAATATTTTCGTTAGCATTTTCTGCTATCGCTTGGCCTTGAGGGCCGAAAATTCCTCCATTAGCCTCCAAGAGATCAGCTCGTTCCATACCGTCTCTTCGTGGCATTGCTCCAACTAACAAACCATAATTACTTTCCGCAAATGCCACGTTGGCGTCATCTGTTTTGACAACTCCGTCAAGTAGCGGAAAGGCACAGTCGTCAAGTTCCATATGTACTCCATCTAGAGCACCTAACGCTGGGGTAATTTCTAATAGGCGAAGGACCACTGGTTGGTCAGCGCCAAGCATTTGCCCGCTTGCGATTCTGAAAAGCAGCGCGTAGCCAATTTGTCCTGCTGCTCCGGTTACGGTTACGTGTACAGGTGTTTTACTCATATCAACCTCTTTAAGTTCATCAAGAGATTACCTAAAAGTTGATACCTTTTGGCTAATCCTCAAGGAGTTGGGGAAAGTTTTATCTATACGGCTTGGGTATTACCCATCCACGTATTGTGCAAGTCTGCATAAATTCCGTTTTGTGTGGATAGTTCTTGATGGGTCCCTGTTTCAACAATTTTCCCTTGATCAAAAACGAGTATGAGGTCTGCTTTTTCTGCCGTGCTCAAGCGATGAGCAACCGATATTGTTGTACGTCCTTGAGATAAACGTTCTAAGGCGCTGACGAGCGCTACTTCTGTTTCGGGATCAACTGCGCTCGTTGCTTCATCAAGAATGAGAAGACCGGGGTTTGCGAGTTGAGCTCGTGCAAGTGCAACAAGTTGACGTTCACCTACTGAAATTCTTTCACCTCTTGACCCTGTTTGTGTGTTGATACCCTCTGGAAGCTTATTCAACCAATCAGTGAGACCTAAAGACTGAAATGCTGTTTGAATGTCTTCTTCACTTGCATTTGGTTTACCGAACGCAACATTTTCTCTTATTGTTTGATCAAAAAGAAACCCGTCTTGTGGAACCATTTGTATGGATGTATGCCGTGATTCAGCATCTATTTCGTGGATTGGTACACCATTGATAGTTATCTGCCCGTTTGTAGGGTCAGCTATGCGTGCTAGTAGTTTTACGAAGGTTGTTTTCCCTGAGCCTGTTTCTCCGACGACAGCAACGTTTGTTCCAGCAGGTATGCAAATGCTTATGTTATTGAGAACTTGGCTTCCCGTGCGGTATCTGAAATTGACATTGCTGGCTTCAATCTCTACGGCTCCGGGATTGAGCTTTTCGCCGCTCTCAGGTTCGTGAACTTCTATTGGAACATCAAGAACAGAAAGTATTTTCCACCATCCAGCCAAGGCTGTCTGTGTTTGGTCAAGAACTTCCCCCAACTCCCATATTGGTGCGATCAGAATCGTTGTTAGGAATACAAAAGCGATCATTTCTCCTGATGTGAGTCCCATATCAGGCCCAAGGTAAGATCCTGCGACTATGACACCAGCTATAGATAGAGCACTGAATGTATCCATAACTGGCGCAAGTAAAGCGAAGAATTTATGTGCCCTTATTTGCCGCCGGTACTGGTTTTGATTGGCCATTTCTAACTTTGACCGAATTGAACTCTGGTATCCGTAGGAGCGAATTACTGGGGCTGCTGTAACTGCTTCAGAAGCCTGCCCAAGTGTCTCCGATACTGCCTCGCGCACTTCTCGGTATTTGAGAAATTGTTGTTGCTGGATTGCTTTCAGAATGGGAATGATGGGGAGATAAATTGCGATCACAACTAATGTTAGTTGCCAACTGTATATAGCCATGACAGCAAGTGTCCCAACGATTATGACTGAGTCAACTATCCAAGCGATTGCTCCCCACTGCGCGAATTGAGACAGAGTTTCAATATCACTTGTTACTCGTGCTGTAAGAATTCCTTTTCGTGCTTCTTGATGGTCGGCGAGGCTGAGGCGGTGAAGATGTCGGAAAACCCTTACTCTGAGTTCGAGAATAGTTGTTTCAGCGACTCTAACGAGACGGTTATAGGTAGCGCGTTGGGCGAAAATCACGAAAGAAACAATCATGAAGGCAATTGCGCACGAGATATATATGAAATTTGAACGGAGACCATCTTCTCCGCGAAGCCCCTGATCTAAGATTTGTTGAATCAAAACTGGAATAGCTAAAGATCCGGCAGCAACTATTAAGGCCATGAGCACTGTGAGACCAGCTCCGGTACGCAACTCGGGGCTTACCTGTAATCCCCGCTTCAGTACTATCAAAGCCCCAGTCTTTTCCTGATCCTCTCCTTCGCCTAATGAGGTTGTTTCGTTTTTTTGAGAAGAAATTTCTCCTCTCGTATTTCTTCGTAAATGGCGGGATTGGCTCATGAGTCCACTCCTGCTTTTTCATATGCCTTTGCGAGTGACGCATACGCTTCTAACCGCATCAGTTCTTCGTGAGATCCTGTTCCCTCAATTACACCGTTATTAAGAAAAATGACTCTGTCAGCGAGTTTTATTGTTGATAAACGGTGAGCGACAATAATGAGGCTTATATTTTTTCGGGTCCTCAGCCCATCGAGAATCCGCTTTTCAATAACTGGGTCAACTGAGGAAGTTGAATCGTCTAAGAAAATGATTTGTGGATTGCCTATCAGCGCTCGCGCCAAAGTGACGCGTTGACGTTGGCCACCTGACAGTGTGACGCCTCGTTCTCCTAGTAGCGTATTTAGCCCATCAGGAAGACGTGAGATGAAATCGTTAGCCTGAGCGATCTCTATTGCCTCTTGCAATTCACGATCTGTGAATTGCCTGCCTAAAAGGATATTTTCTTTCACCGTATCAGCGAACAAAAATGATTCTTGGAAAGCGATAGTTAACGTCTTCGTTCTTTCGGAAGGTTTTATATCATTGAGTGGGGTATTTGAAAGATATATATTCCCAGAGGTTGGCTGTTGTAAGCTTCCGACTAAGTCTGCGATTGTTGATTTTCCCACTCCAGTTGGGCCTACGAGTGCAACGACCTCCCCACTTTCTACTGAGAAGCTGATGTTATTGAGAATAAGTTGGTCGTCATATCTAGCTTCAACATTTTCTATCCGTAAAGTACTTGGTTCTGCACTGACTGCTTTGGTTCCCTGATGTTGGTGTTGAGGTGATTCTAGATTTAGAACTTCATCGATTCTGTCCAGAGCGACAACTGATCGGGGAAGTTCTTCAAAAAATATTCCAGCTATTCGAACTGGAAAGGCGAGTATCCCAAAGAGTGCGATTGCGCTAACAAGCTCTCCAATTGTGAGTGACCCTTTATCAATTAGCCATGTTCCGATCATCAAGAGTGCTATCACCCCAAGATTTGGGAGCGCATAAATAGCTGGTTCAAAAATTGCTCGCAATCGACCTACGCTTATCCGATGCTTCCGAATCTTTTCAGCTGATTTTCGAAGTCGTTCTACTTCTTGATCTCCTCGACCAAGAGATTTAACAACTAATATTCCATCGAAGCTTTCATGTACTAATGATGAGGTATTCCCTACTGCCTCCTGAACTGAAGATGCGGGTGTCACAACTCGCTCAGAGTAGGACTTATTCATTGCAGCTAATAACGGAAATAGCACTAAGGCTATTAACGCTATGGTTGGGTGGATAAGGAATAGGTTTACTAAGGCGACAATGGCGAGAAAGAATGTTCCGATAGTAAATGCGAGAGGCATCAAAGCGAGCGAGGCAATCATCATGTCATTATCGGCGTGAGCAAGGAGTTCGCCGGGAGATTTCTTTCTGTGAAAAGACATTGGTAAATCAAGGTATTGATTAAAAAGTTGACGTCGCCAGTAAAGCTCTGTTCCATAGCGAGCTCCTGCTAGGAAATAGCGTCGCAAGAAAGCGCCGAGGCCTCGAGCTAGGCCTACGGCAATAATTAGAGTGAAAGCGAGCCAGAGGT
>Ga0115012_10001650_pt1 | contig 12939 bp, 8 predicted proteins | sample TroAtlMetagenome_FD_88706 | JGI IMG/M metagenome (GOLD analysis project Ga0115012, IMG submission 88706) | Marine eukaryotic phytoplankton communities from Atlantic Ocean - Tropical Atlantic ANT10 Metagenome | ecosystem: Environmental > Aquatic > Marine > Oceanic | place: Tropical Atlantic Ocean...
GAAAAATTACCCGACGGCATGCTGATCGACTGGCTCGGTATAGGTCGCTCTTTCCTAGGTGCAACGACTGCAGGTGTCTTTGGAGCGGTGTATCCAGCCTGGCTGGCCAGTCGAACATCGCCACTTGATGGAATTTCAAACCTTGCCCGAAGCAACAGCAAACGGGATATCCAAGGTGTCACCATCGTGGGTTTCCTTCTGCTCGCCGTGGCATGGGGGACAGCTTTTGTTGAACGAGGCGAAACCAGATACTGGTACTACATCTACGTGGGGCTGCCGTGCCTCCTTCTTGCTGCTTTCGCCCTTTCGGTCCCGCTTTTGACCATCTTTGCTGGTTTCTTTGGACGACCTGTCGCACGGCTGCTTGGGCTGCCTGGAGATGTCATTCGGGGAACCATTCTGACCACGCCCTTTCGACACGGGATGACCGCAGGTGCTTTGATGCTGGGCCTGGCCATCCTGACCGCGTCTTGGGCGGTCGGAGTTGCCGTTCGACACGATTGGATTGATCGCATCAAGTTTGCGGACGGATTTGCCATTGATCCTGCTGGATTTAACCAAGAGGATTTGGATGCCGTTCGCAAGTTGGATTTCATTACCGACACCTGTGAACTCAACCGACTTCCGGTCGAAATAACCGACCAGCAAGTCTTTGGCATTGAAGGCATCTATTCGAAAAATGCGATGGGGATTGGCTTTGATCCTGAGATTTTCTTCTCGTTGAATGCCATTGACTGGGTGGAAGGATCACTGGAAGAAGCACTTCCAGCACTGCAAAAAGGCGATGGGGTTTTGGTTGCGGATCGCTTCCAAACCGCAAAGGGTTACCGCGTTGGCGACACCATTACGCTGAAGGTTGGACGAGCTGAAAAAGTATTTTCCATTGTTGGCATTGTGTCATCCGCAGGCTTGGACCTGGCGACCCAAATGTTTGGCGTTCGTGACCTGTACTCCGAATTCGCCGTTTCGACAGTGTTCATTGACCGACAAGTTGTGGGAGATGTTTTTGGCAACCAAGAGGTTCACCTTCTGCAAGCGAATCTGGCCGAAAATATCACCGATCAAGAAGCGGAACTTCGCATTGCTGAAGCCGCACCCGGTGTTGTTTTTCGTTCTGGCCGATGGATCTTGGACACCATTGATGACATCAGCCGCACTTCAATGGGAATCATGACCAGCGTGGCATTTGGGGCCCTCATCCTCGCCACGTTGGCTACCGGAAGCGTGGTAGCAGCCAACCTCAGAGGTCGAGCTTTTGAATATGGCGTCATGCGCAGCGTGGGGGCATCACGCAGTGACGTGGCTCGGATCATCTTTGGCGAAGCCATCATTCTCTCTATGACGGCCATCGTGATGGGCGTCACCCTGGGCATGCACTTTGCAAATTTTGATCGCATGCATTACGCGGGCTTGGTCGGGATCGAGTTGCGTCCACGACCAGTGGTTGGCCCAACCACTTTGGGGGCCGTCACGACATTTGCGATGTGCATGCTTGCATCCCTTATTCCACTTCGAAGGCTGTTGGACCAACCTCCGGCCGTGCTCGTCGCGGCCGGACGAAACGAATGAGCGAACATCGACCATTTCGGATTGTCAGCGATTACGCGCCAACCGGAGACCAACCTGCCGCCATCGAATCGCTGACCAAGGGCGTGTTGGCCGGGCAGAAGCACCAAGTGCTTTTGGGGGCGACCGGAACGGGTAAAACCTTCACGATGGCCAACCTCATCGAACAGGTCCAACGCCCAACTTTGGTGTTGTCTCACAACAAGACACTGGCCGCGCAATTGTACGAAGAAATGCGAGCGCTTTTCCCCGACAACGCAGTGTCCTACTTCGTGTCGTACTACGACTACTTCCAGCCCGAGGCATACATCCCGCAGCGTGACATCTACATCGAGAAAGATTCATCTCGAAACGACGATTTGGACCGGTTGCGACTCGCCGCGACCAGCAATCTCCTGTCGCGACGGGACACGATTGTGGTGGCTTCTGTGTCTTGCATCTATGGATTGGGTTCTCCCGAGAACTACCGGAACCGGGTCTTGACCATCACCCGTGGGGACACCGTGGACCGCCGTGAGTTGCTGCTGGGCCTGGTCGACATGCAATACGGTCGCAGTGAACTCGATTTTCAACGTGGTCAATTCCGGGCCCGAGGTGATGTGATTGAAGTTTGGCCCGCCTATGAGCAATACGCCGTTCGCATCGAACTGTTTGGTGACGAGGTGGACCGCATTGAACTGGTCGAACCCATTTCCGGCGAAGTGCTGGCCAGCGAATCTCAAGTCTTTCTTTTTCCGGCGGTGCACTATGTGTTGGACAAAGATCGACTCACCGACGCCTTGGACCGAATCAAAGCCGAGCTGAATGCCCGGGTATTGGCTTTACGCAGCGAAGGCAAACTGCTGGAAGCCCAACGATTGCTTTCACGAACCAAATACGACCTGGAGATGCTGGAAGAAGTTGGCTTTTGCCAAGGGGTGGAAAACTATTCCGCCCAACTCGAAGGCCGACCCAAAGGCTCGCGTCCGCACGCCATGCTGGATTATTTCCGCTTCGCACCTGGTGGCAGCGCGAAAGACTGGCTGCTTCTCATCGATGAATCGCACGTGACGATTCCCCAAGTTCGGGCCATGTACAACGGCGATCGCGCTCGCAAACAAGTATTGGTGGACCATGGCTTCCGTCTGCCGTCCGCAATGGACAACCGGCCCTTGAAGTTTGAGGAGTTTGAAGAACTGGTCCCGCAGGTGGTGCATGTGTCGGCCACACCGGCGGCGTGGGAACTGGAGCAGGCCGATGGCGTGGTGGTGGAACAAATCATCCGTCCCACAGGTCTGCTTGACCCCACGGTTGAAGTTCGACCCGCCCGGGGCCAAGTGGAAGACTTGGTGGAAGAGTGCGCTCGTATTTCAAGCGATGGAGACCGGACGATCGTGACCGTGCTCACCAAACGCCTGGCTGAAGATTTGTGCCGATACCTCGAAGGCCGCGACCTTCGGGTTCGGTGGTTGCACTCCGAAGTGGAGACGTTGGAGCGACTGGAAATCCTTCGTGCTCTCCGTGAAGGAGACTTCGATGTGCTCGTGGGGGTCAATCTGTTGCGAGAAGGTTTGGATCTTCCCGAGGTGGTCTTGGTGGCGATCATGGATGCGGACAAGAGCGGGTTCTTGCGGTCCCCCACCAGCATGATCCAGACCATTGGCCGGGCCGCCAGAAACGATCGGGGTCGCTGCATCATGTACGCCGACAAAATGACCCCCGAGATGCAGCAAGCCATCGACGAAACCGAACGGCGGCGTTCCATCCAGATGGCCCACAACGAAGCCCATGGGATCACGCCGACCACCATTCGCAAAGAAATCCGCAAAGGAATCGAAGCGGAATTGGCCCCCAGCCGAGAAGCCCGAAAGAAAGCCACCCGCGGCGCCGGCACCAAACGTGTGGACCGCGAAGCCTATTTGGAAGCCCTTCGCTCCGACATGCTGGATGCGGCCACCGACATGAAATTTGAGCGAGCAGCCCTACTCCGGGATCGAATCCAAAAAGTGGAAGGGGCTGAACCCGACGCCGACGGCACGATTGTGCAGGGCGATTTCGAAGATGACGAAAACACCGCCAAAAGCCGAAAAGGCAAGGGTCGTCGGCGAAGCCGGGGCTGATTTCCGAGGGTAGGATCCCCCATCTCAATCGAGCAAAGGAGACACCGTGCCCAAACCCCCCGCTTGCCCTGACAAAGTCAACGTATTGCTCATCGACGGCGGTGGCCGAGAACATGCCCCGGGGTGGAAGCTCAAACAGTCTGGACGGTTGGGAAAGCTGTGGATCGATGCCCCCAAACACGGTGGTCTCGCCCCGCTTGGTGAGTGCTGCCCGATTTCAACGGCGGGTCCGTTCCACGAAAAGTCGAACAACCTTTTTCAACTCCGAGGGTGGTGCGACGAAAACAACATCCAATTGGTCGTGGTCGGACCCGAAGTCCCGCTGGCCGATGGGATCCACGATGCCCTGGCCACCGACACAAGATTGATCTTCGGCCCAACCGCAGATGGCGCCAGGCTCGAGGCCGACAAGGCTTTTGCCAAACAACTGATGCGGGCCGCCAACGTTCCCACCGCCGATGCTCGCACGTTCACGATCGCCGAGGATGCTTTGGAATTCGTCCGTGCCAAAGAGGAGCCCTGCGTGATCAAAGCGGCGGGGTTGGCCGCCGGCAAAGGCGTCATGATTTGCAGCACATTGGCAGAAGCTGAAGAAGCCATCACCCGCATCATGGACGACCGTGAATTCGGTGACGCTGGCGACACACTGCTGGTCGAAGAAATGCTCACCGGACCAGAGGTCTCCATCTTGGCCCTCACCGATGGCAATTCGTGCTGGATTCTTGATCCAGCCCAAGACCACAAACGGGTTGGGGAAGGCGATACCGGCCCGAACACCGGTGGCATGGGCGCGTATTGCCCCGCGTCGGTCTTGGACGAAGATCAAATGACCACCGTGGAACGAGACATCTTGGTACCCATCCTGGATGCCCTGAAGCGGGAAGGCATTGTCTACCGCGGCGTGCTCTACGCGGGCTTGATGTTGACCAAGGCCGGCCCCAAAGTCCTCGAGTTCAACTGCCGCTTTGGTGACCCAGAGTGCCAACCCCTGTTGGCGCGGCTCAAAGGGGACATGATCAAGATTCTCTGGGACACCGCGGCGGGGAACCTCGCCAACACCAGCATTGAGTTTGACGAACGTCCAGCGTGCTGTGTCGTGATGTGCAGCGAGGGGTACCCCAGCGCCTACGAGAAAGGCAGGGCCATTCAAGGCATCGACACCGCCCAACAACTTGGTGCAGCAGGCGAGCAAGTGATTGTCTTCCACGCGGGAACCAAGCACGAGGGTGGTGAAATCGTGACCAGCGGTGGACGCGTGTTGGGCGTCACCGCATTGGCGAAAGATTTGGACCGAGCAAGGGCCTTGGCCAACGAAGCCTGCGCGGCTATTGAGTTCGAAGGATCTTTCTTCCGATCTGATATTGGTGCGAAAGCTTCTTCCGAAGGCTAAGCCCGCTCAGACGGCAGCCGGAGCCAGAACCGTGAGCACCTTGCGTGCGGTCGCTTCCCCATCAAGCGGAAAATCACGTCCCACACTGAATCGCAAACTCGAACCGGCCATCGCTTCATCCATTCCGACGGCGAGAAGCGAGTGCATGGGTTCCATAGAACCGGAGGCACAGGCGCTGCCCGCGCTGCAGGCGACACCCGCCTCGGAAAGTTGCAACAACAGCCCCTCGGCAGGTCGACCGGGGAACCCCAAACAACTGGTGTTCCACAAACGTTGAGCACATTCACTGTGCACCACCACGTCGGGGATGGCCGCGCGCATGGTGCGTTCAAAAGCGGGCTGCCACTTGGCACATTCCACAGGGGCAGAGCTGGCCAACCAAGCTTGGGCCAGTCGAGCTGCGACACCAAGACCAACCACTCCCGGGACGTTTTCGGTGCCACCACGGCGTTCACGTTCTTGCGGGCCCCCGATGTTTTGCGGCGAAAGACGCAGGCCAGGACGAACCACCAAAGCCCCAATGCCTTTTGGCCCATGGAACTTGTGGCCACTCAGCGTCAACAAGTCGACGGGAACCTCGGACAAATCCACGGGGATCCGGCCAATGGCCTGGATGGCGTCGGTGTGGAACCGAACACCGTGGGTACGGCACACGGCACCGATGTCAGCAATGGGCTGAACAACACCCGTTTCGTTGTTGGCCCACATCACACTGACCAACGCCGTGTTGTCGGGGTCAGCGGCAATGGCATCTTCGACCACCTTGGGGCGGACGATGCCACAGTCGTCGACGGGAAGGTTGACCAATTCGCAGCGGCCAAGCCGAGCCAAACGTTGGACGCACTCGCGAACGGCAGCATGCTCCACTTCGGCGACCAACACTCGGCGGCGACCGGGGAGGGCATCAAGCGTTCCCGCAATCGCGAGGTTGTCCGACTCGGTCCCCCCGCTGGTGAACACAATTTCTGAAGGCCGAACCCCAACCAGAGCCGCAACTTCAGCTCGGGCCAGTTCCACCCGCCGCCGTGCAGATTGGCCCGCCCGGTGCAAGCTGCTGGGATTGCCATGCTCATTCATGCACGAAACCATCGAGTCAATCACTTCGGGATGAGCGATGGTCGTGGCGTTGGCGTCGAGGTACACAGATTCAGCATGGGTCATGACATAGATTCCGGTGCATCGGCACAAGTTAGGTCAAACCGGCTCACCTTGAGGCGAGTTGGCCTGATCTTCTGACTCTGGGTCAGTCAAAGGAACACTCCAGCCCTCGGCCAAATGATGCCGCTGGAGCGAACGCACCACCAACACCAGCAAGGGCAAGAGCAACAACGCAAAGACGGCACACACCAACCAAATGCGAACCGAAGGAACACCGATGATGCGAAGCAATTGGAAAATGACAATGCCAACCAGTCCTGGCAAGAATGTCGAAGCGTTCCAGGTCCCCAAGAATCGGCCCCGTTCGGCGGCGGGCGCCAAGTGCTGAATCAAGGCCAGCAGCGGCACCAGATAGAAGCCGGCGCCGATGCCCCCGATCGCCAAGGCGAGACAGTTGACGGCATAGAGCGTCATACCATCACGGGAGGCCAAGAATCCTTCGGCCGTGCTTGCCGTCGGCAGCATGCCGCAGAGACCGAAGCACACCCCCAAACAGAGAACCCCTCCGGCCGCCAAACCCAATCGGATGCGTTTTCCTGAGAGCAATCCGGCCAGGACACAGCCGGTGCCGATGGCCAGGCCCAACAGACCTTGCATGGCCGAGACCAAAGTTTCAGAGACGCCCAACACTTCCCGGTAGTCGGGCAACAACACGATCGCGATGTGAGCGATGAGGTAGAACGCCGCGTCCGCAATCACCAAAAGAAGCAGCGGCGATTTGGCCATGGCCACCAACGAACGCCAGTAGTCGGCAAACAAGGCATCCACCACACGGTGGGCCATGGTGGGGGCTTTGGGAAAAATCACCAAGTGGGGCGACATGGGCGGCACCTTGGGCAATGGCAAAAGCGCCAGCAAGCCGAACCCAGCCACAATGAACACCACCAAACCGGGCAACCAACCCACACCGGGTGTCTTGGGTGCAAGCACCGCTGCAGCATCAGACGACCGAGACGCATCAACCACCAGTGGCAATGAGACCTGGGGCGGACTGTCCAAGTTGGCATCCGATGCAGAGGACGCATTCGCACTGGTCAAGATCAATTCAACTGATTGAGAAGCACCATCGGACGCTGTCACCAATTGGGACGTCACGTCCGATGGCACAGTCGTCACCCAAGGCCCTTCGGGAAAGATCTGCGTAAACGCCAGTCTGGCCTCTTCGTCAAGACCCGGAGTATGGAAATGACCGTCGATGGCGGCGGCTTCGCGCAGAGGACCGCCTCCAGAGATGTAGGAGATTTTCAACTCGCCCGGTGAAACAGTGGCATTCGACTGCTCTTGGATCACTTGGCCTGTGGTGGCCATGCCATCAACACGCACGGGATCGCCGAGCCAGTGCTCGTAGATAGGCCCCCCCGCCAACATGCCCAAGATGACCGCAACATTGGTGGCCATCGAGGTGATGCCGTTGGCTTTGGGCAAATCTCGTGGACGAATGAGAGCGGGGATCAAGCCATACTTCGACGGACCAAAGAAAGAACTTTGCAGGCCAAGCAAGAACATGGCCGCCAATCCAATCACGACGCTTCCCTTCAGGAAAGCAAGCAGGGCCAACAACGCCACCAAGACTTCGAGAGATTTGACGCCTCGAACCATGATGCGCATTCCAAAGCGATCAGTCAGCCGCCCCGCAAAGCCGGAGAGGAAGATGAAGGGAATGGTCAAACCATAAGCCGCCCACGCTTGTCCACCGGGACCAAGCAGCCCTCCCCAGATCCCACCTGCAGCCAACGCAAACGAAAGCGTGCTTTTGAGGATGTTGTCATTCAGCGCGGTCAGAAATTGCACCAGAGTCAACCCAAGAAAGCCGGGCTGCAGTACACCAGCTTTTGGCGGGTGTTCGGATGAAGGATCAACCTCAGACACGAACGGAGGATACGTCGATGAAGGGAAGCGATGTCGATGGGTCAGCGGAGAGGCTGTAAAAAAGCCCCGCAAAGCGGGGCTTCAAAGTGCGGATGAGAGGGCTCGAACCTCCACGGGATTTTACTCCCACAAGAACCTGAATCTTGCGCGTCTGCCAATTCCGCCACATCCGCGTGACGTGAAGGAAGATTCTACCACGAGCCTCGCATACGTCGAGAGGGGCGATGGAAGGTCACAAGCCTCAAGATTGATGCCGCCGATGCCTCTGATGCGTCCAAGTGGGATGGGGCACCAAACCGAGGAATGGACGCAATCAAACCTCCACGGCCGCGGCGTCCTCCGCCTCGGCCGAAGCCTCGGCTTCCGTTTCCGACTCGGGCAGAACACCACGCGCGGCCAAAACTTTCTCTCGAATTTCGGCTGCCGCGTCGAGATTGTCGCGAAGGAATTGCTTGGCGGTTTCCCGACCCTGCCCCATGCGCACGTCTCCCCAAGAGAACCATGCACCACTCTTTTGACAGATGCCTTCGATCACGGCCAAGTCCAACAAGTCGCCGCTCCACGAAATGCCTTCGTTGAACATGATGTCGAACTCCGCTTGTTGGAATGGCGGGGCGATCTTGTTCTTGACCACCTTGCAGCGAACGTGGTTTCCAATGGCCTTGTCACCATCTTTGATGGAACCAATACGGCGAATATCAATACGAACCGACGAGTAAAACTTCAGAGCCCGACCACCGGTGGTGGTTTCCGGTGATCCAAACATCACACCAATCTTCTCACGGATCTGGTTGATGAAAATCACCGTGCATTCGCTTCGGTTGATGGCTCCCGTCAGCTTTCGCATGGCTTGACTCATCAGGCGAGCCTGCAAACCAACGTGCGAATCCCCCATATCCCCTTCAATTTCAGCTTTGGGAATCAGTGCGGCGACGGAGTCCACCACAATCACATTGGTGGCATTCGAACGCACCAGAAGCTCGCAAATCTCAAGAGCTTGCTCACCGGTATCTGGTTGGGAAACCAACATCTCTTCAACGTTGACACCAATGCGTCTTGCCCACGTGGGGTCCAACGCATGTTCGGCATCAATGAACGCCACCACACCACCAGCCTTCTGAGCTTCGGCCGCAATGGTCAAGGCCAGCGTGGTCTTACCACTGGCTTCCGGACCGAACACTTCGACGATGCGACCCTTGGGAACCCCTCGGCCACCCAAGGCCAAGTCCAAGCTCAGGGAGCCAGTCCTCGTTCCGGGAGGGGCGGTGATGCTATCCCCCTCAAGGCGCATGATGGAACCTTTGCCGTAGGTCTTCTCAATCTGGGCGAGGGCCCGATCCAGCGCGGCCTGGCGTCCGGCGGATTCTGCGTCAGGGGCGGGAGTGGTGTTTTTTTTGCGTGCTGCCATGGCTAAAGCGTGCTCCTTGCTGTTCGCTCATTTCATCCAGAGTGGCCCGCCGGAGATTCAATCCAACGTGCCCTTTTTGGTTGTCCTGCAGCAGCCTAGGACGCCGTCGTCCAAGCGGTGGATCTCGCTGCAGATCATCCATCAAACCCCAACCTATCCATACCCGTTCGGGTTCTGTCAGGGGTCAGGACAGTATCGGCGACAACTCTGAGGTTTGCCCAGTTCAGCGGAATTTTTCTTGGCCCAGACTGACAATTGGCGTCAGTCCGGCCGCATAATCCACTCAATATGCGGTTGATGACGTGGAATGTGAACGGTCTCCGAAGCGCCCTCAAAAAGGGGCTCCCAGAGGTCCTTCAGAAAACTCGGCCGCAAGTCGTTCTCTTGCAGGAGGTTCGAGCGTTTCCTGAGGATCTCCCTGCACCATGGGCCGATCCTCCCCGGTGGCACGTGGTGTGGAACCCCGCCGAAAAGCCGGGGTACAGCGGTACCGCCATTTGGTCCCGCTCGCCCATTGAAGTGTTGGAACGAGGCCTAGGCGGCCCCGATCAAGAGGGTCGCGTCATTGTGGCCCGGACCGGTGGCGTTGTGGTTGGATGCTTGTATCTCCCCAGTGGATCCTCGTCAGAGGCTCGACAAACCGTCAAAGACCGGATGCTGGACGAGTTCACTGCGTGGGCCGAACCATGGCGCAAGAAATCAGAGCCCGTTTGCCTGGCGGGAGACTTCAACGTCGCCCCCACAGAACGGGACATCTACCACTGGAAGAGCAACCAAAAGACCAGTGGATTTCTTCCCCATGAACGCGCCTGGTTCGCCGATCTGTTGCAACGCGGGTGGTACGACCCGGTGCGTGAGCAAGCGGGTGAACGCGATGGCCCGTACACCTGGTGGTCGAATCGCGGACAGGCTCGAGCGCTGGATCGGGGATGGCGGATCGACCACTGGCTTCTGAACGAAGCGGCCAAGTGCAGGTGCTCTCGACCGAACGTTCATCGAGAACACAGTCTTGGGGTGTCGGACCACGCACCGGTGACAATCGATCTTGAAATCAACTGAAGAAAAAAGCCTGCAGATCAATATGAAAAACCTGGGGCCTCCAGCGTGATTCCAGCCCCAAGCAGCCTGTTCTTGCTTTTCCTCGCCGCCCGCCACCGTCGAGGACGGATGACCTATGGTGTTCGCCCCAACCATGGTCGCATCCACCATTATTTTGTCCGATCTTCACCTGGGCCGAACGACCAGAGCCGCGGTATCACCTGAGTCAATCGCTGACTTGTGTGCCCCGTTCGACCGAGTGGTTTTGAATGGTGACGTGTATGAAGCGCACCACCCCTCACTGAAAGAACGCGGAACCGAATCTTGGCACACCTTGCGAGATCGACTTGTGTCTGCAGGCTGTGATCTCATTCCCATCGCGGGCAACCACGATGCCAAAGCGTTTGACCGGCGTGAGCTCTTTTTGGAAGAAGGATTGGTTTGGGTCACCCATGGTGATGTGCTTGACGAAAGCATTGCCCCATGGAGCCTGTCGGCCAAACGAATGGCCTTGGCCTGGAAGAAAGCAGCTTCCCAAATTCCCGTCCACCAGCGTATCTCTCGCGAAGGGCAATTGGAGATCGCGCGTCTTGCTGGATTTGCCGAGTGGGACTTAGGCCCCAAAGACCGTGTCCCCCCTGCCGGTGGCACCTCACTGCGTAAAGCCATGCGCGATCCCGGTCGATTGATCTCCGTGCTTCGCTACTGGAAAGAATGTCCAGACCGGGCGCTTCGCTTTGCCCATACCACCAATGTCAAAGCCCCCATCTTGGTGCTGGGGCACTCCCACAACGCAGGACGCTGGCGCCGTGAAGATCGAACCATCTTGAACACTGGGGCGTTCGGATTCCCCGGAAGACCGTATGCCGTCGTGTTGGATAACCGCGGTGTCGCTCTGCGTGCGGTTGAACTTTCAGATCAGGGGTACCAGTTGGCGGACACGCCGTACTGGTCCGATGCATGGGACGCGATTCGAGCTCAGTCCTCTTCGGACTGATTTTCCGAAGCCTCGTTCTCTTTTCGGGCGGCTTCAGCTTCCGCCTCGGCTTGCATCTCAGCTCGGTATGCGCGAAAGAGCATCGTGCCCACCACGGACACCACCACCATGGTCAACAGCAGGCCGGCCAACAAAAACAACACTTCGGTGGGCGGCATGGACCAAGACTCGTTCATGAAGAGGCTTCCTGGTTGGGCTCTTCCGAGTCGTTTTTTGTTTCCCGCAACACCGGTGGCACCAACTCGGACCGTTCGACCACTTCCACCCGGCCGGGTCCGTCTTCGTTAACCACCAACAGAGAGGCATCTTTGGCTGCCCTCGTCAAAACTCCCAAACCGATGCCGCGCGAAGAGGCCATGGGTGATGGTCCACTGCTTGTGACTTGTCCCAGGACTTCGCCGGGAGATCCGTTTTCGTCTCGCAGGATGGGGGCTCCCGCAGGGGGGACTTCGCCCTCCGGAAAATGCAAACCAACCACCCTCCTCCGGGTCGAACCATCGGTCAAATGCTGCATCCGAGCCACCACTTCCTGTCCCGGGTAGCACCCTTTGGTGAAGGAGACCCGCTGGTGGACCAAATCGGTTTCATGGGGCAAGAACTCTTGGTTGAAATCGATCCCAAATTGAGGCTGCCCCGCTTCCAGACGAATTAAATTGTGCGCGAACCAGCCGGCGGGACGAGCGTTTTCGATGCCCGTCACCACGGTCCAGAATTCTCGTACGGCCTCCGTCCGCACCAAGACTTCAAACCCCTGATGTGCAGGTTCATCGACCAGAAGTACAGCTTCCGCTGCTTCCTCGACTGCGGCCAACCCTGCCGCCAGTGCCTGGGTTGCTTTGGGACCGTACAAACCCACTGAACGCCACGGAGGCTTGGTGAGTTCCACGTCTTCGCCGAAGACAAAGGCATTGATAGCTTCAACCGTGTTCCCAATGAATCCCACATCCGAGGCCAAGACGAAGTCGTTCGATCGGCGTAGCACCCGAAGATCGTCTTCCACTCGACCTTTGCGGTTGGTTCGGAAACTCTCTCGAACTTCGCCATCTTTCATGTCGCCAATTTTCTGGGTCAGCAACCGCTCCAACAGATCTTCAGCGTCCGCCCCGGCCACTTGCACGCATCCGCGCTGGGTTTGATCCACCACGGCCACCCCACGGCGAAATGCCGCGTACTCCAATTCGATGGCATCAAACATGGCCACCACCGGCGGTGCATCATCACCCTCTCCCCAACGGATCCAGTGGGGCTCTGCCCCACCCACACGGTGACCCTCCGCTGCCCCGGGCCGCTCCACTTCCGGCACCGTTTGAGCGCGAGCTTGTTCCGCCCGTTGGCTCCAAGCTTGGTGGAGGTCGAAGAGCGGATTCTTACTCGCGTTGGGGGATGGATTGGCCTCGTCGGCGTTCATACCTTC
>Ga0115012_10001651_pt1 | contig 12932 bp, 10 predicted proteins | sample TroAtlMetagenome_FD_88706 | JGI IMG/M metagenome (GOLD analysis project Ga0115012, IMG submission 88706) | Marine eukaryotic phytoplankton communities from Atlantic Ocean - Tropical Atlantic ANT10 Metagenome | ecosystem: Environmental > Aquatic > Marine > Oceanic | place: Tropical Atlantic...
CACCGAGACCCAAGACGGCGTGGTCGGCGTTGACCGTCAGCGCGATGGCATCGCCCTCGAGGCCCTCGGCAAGAACCGACATCTCTGGGACATCGCCATAGCCTCCAGGGTTCGGGGCTCCAGCTTCGGTGCTGCCGACAGTGAGCTTGGCCTTCGACTGCTGTTCTCTGAGTGCAGCCTCTTGAGCCTCGAGCTGCGCGACGATCTGTCCCTCTGCCACTGTCTCGGTTGGGCCTCGCCATCCACGTCGGTTGGACGCGATATTGACGCCGCCTTCTACCGCATCCTGAGCCGCCTTCTGGAGGTCGAGGTCACAGGTCGTGTCGACGCTGAGGCCATCGTTGTAAATCTTATCGAAGCCATATGTGTCGACGAGATACCGCCGAACATGCTCAGTGAAGTGTGGGGCCTGCTGCAGGAAGTCGTTTCGTTTTGGCGCGATGGTCACGGACTCGGCGACCGCTGCGTCGTACGTTTCCTTGTCGATGAATCCCTTGCGCTGCATCTGATGCAAAACGTAGAGCTGGCGAGTACGGGCTTTCTTCCAGTGACGGTGAGGCGAGTAGTCACTCGGACGCTGAGGAAGGCCAGCAAGGATGGCCCCCTCCGCGAGCGTGATGTCAGATACCGGCTTGTCAAAGTACGTTCGTGACGCTGCTTCGACCCCGTAGGCGCCTGAGCCCAGGTAGATCTGATTTAAGTAGAGGAACAGAATGTGCTCTTTCTCGAACACCTCTTCGACCCGCTGGGCAAGAATGACCTCCCGGATTTTCCGGATGAAGGTCTTCTCGCGGGTCAGCAGGAAGTTTCTGGCGACCTGTTGGGTGATGGTCGACGCACCCTGCGCCTTCTTACCCTTGGCGAGGTTTCGGACGATGGCCCGAAAGATGCCGCCAACGTCGATACCGTCGTGCGTCCAAAAGTTCGCATCCTCAGCTGCAAGGAACGCGTTCTTGACGTGTTCAGGCATCTGGTCGAGCGTGACCACGTAGCGACGTTTTTCATAAATCTCGCCGAGGACGCGCCCCTTGGCATCGTTGACCACGGTCACCGTCGGAGGCTGGTATTCGCCCAAGGCTTCGACGGTGGGGAGGTCTTTGCTGAAGTACACGAACACGCCTGCAACCGCTGCCAAGCCCAGCACAGTCGCCACGGCCAGTGCAAGCAATCCGCCCTTGAGGAGGCGGTTGCCTGGAAGTCGCGGGAGCTTTGGCAGCGACGGCTTGAACGCCGGCTTTGGCACGCGAGGTTCTGTCGCCGCTGTTGGCTCACGTCGAACAGGCTTCGGCTCTGACAGGCCAACCTGAGGTTCCGGCGCTGCGATGGGCGAGGGCTGACCCGTGGGATCCGTTGTGGAGTCCGTTGCGGTCTCCTGATCCCGCTGCCCACCATCGCTCTCGTGCTGAGGTTCCGCGTCCTTGGGAACAGGTGCCTCAGCGGCTGGCGGGCTTCTCTTCGGTGGGAGTGGGGCCGTGGGGGGAGGCAGGTACGGTACGGGATCTGGGTCCTCCCGCCGGTGTTTTGGTGTGCCTTGGATTGCCGGTGTGCGCTCGAAGGTCTGCGTGATGTCAGGCTGCCGAACTTGTCCGGCCTCTACATCGCCTGGAGAGCGTCCTGCCCGTCTGACCTCAATCTTCGGATCCCGCGGTGCGGGGGGCTTCCCAGCCGGCGGTAGCGCAGAGGGTTCAATGGGCTGGTGTGGCCCCTCAGAGGTTGGGTCAACAAACTTCACACCCTTGTCTTTCAGCCGCTGCATCATGCCGGTCGGGTACGACACCGACAGCACGCGACCACACTGCCTGCACTGAAGTTCAGTGCCAGGGACGGGGTAGGGCTGACTGAGTCGGTGCGGGTGACTGCAGTGAGGGCAGGTGAGTTTGAGGGCCATGGAACCTGGCGCGCGAGGGGAGAGGATGGTTTAGCGGGCCAGCAGGTGTACCGCAACAGTTTGATTCTGGCCACAAACGCTGTACCGCGCCCGAACCCATGCGCACCATCGTCAAGCAAAGGTGAAGCGTCTGCAAACCGGGATGCAAACCGAGTACATTGGGGTTCACTTTAGAGACTGGACCCCATTTTGCTGAAGCACATCCTCATACTCGGACTGGTGATTCCCACTACCTTCGCTGGATACCACGTCATGGCTGGTGTGGGTTCCGGGGGCGAGGGCTTCTCTGCACCCCGGCTTGGGTTCAGCTTGGGCGATCTCGCGCTCGGGGAAGAGTATCGCCTGGGTGAGCTGTCGCTCCTCGAGCGTGACCTGTACCGCGTGGAGAGTCGGTACGTTGACAAGGCACGGCTTGATCCTGCCGAGATGTTCGAGGGGGCAATGAGGCGTGTACAGCGCCAGTACCCAGAGGTGCTCGTCCTTCACCCGGATGGGTCATCGAACCTCCACATTTCTGTGGGATCGTACTCCACTGTGATTCGGCTCTCGCCCATCACCAGCTTTGACTCTCTCTACCGCCAACTCTCTCGGGTCTCGATGATCCTCGATGAGCACATGTCGAAGGAGATCGACAGGAAAGAGGTCGAATACGCCCTTGTGAACGGGATGCTCTCGACGCTCGATCCGCACACCATTCTCCTTCCACCGGAGGCCGCCAAGGACATGGAGGTCGACAACAAAGGGGAGTTTGGTGGTCTGGGCATCGAAATCTCGATGGTAGAGGGCGAACTGACGGTGAAGGTCCCGCTCGAAGACACGCCGGCCTTCCGGGCTGGGCTGAAGCCCGACGACCGCATCGTTCGGATCGAGGGCGAGTCGACCATCAACATCGACCTTGAGGATGCTGTGGGTAAGCTCCGAGGGCTCGTCGGTGACCCGGTCAACATCATGGTCATGCGGAAAGGGTGGTCGGCCCCCCGCACGTTCACGATTGTGCGAGAGCGCATCCGAATCAACCCCCTTGAGGGGGAACTCCTGGACGATGGTGTTGGGTACATTCGAATCAAGAGCTTCAACGCGCGGGCTGCGACGGACCTTGAGGAACAACTCGATGCCCTCAGGAGCGATGCTGGCGGCCAGATAAAGGGACTTGTGCTCGACCTCCGCAACAACCCTGGAGGGTTCTTGAACCAGGCCATCGACGTGGCCGATAAGTTCGTCTCGAGTGGCGTCATTGTGGCCACGGAGGAGGGCGCGACAGGAGAACGGGCTGAGCAGCGAGCCAGGCGAATGGGCACGGAGCCTGAGTATCCGGTGGTGGTCATCGTCAACGCCTCAAGCGCGAGTGCCTCGGAGATTGTCGCGGGTGCGATTCGAAATCTCGACCGTGGGGTCGTCATCGGGGAGCGGACCTTCGGCAAGGGGTCCATCCAGCACCTCTACCCACACCGCGGCGACGACAGCAGGCTGAAGTTGACGGTCGGTCGGTACCTGACCCCAGGCGATAAGAGCATCCAGGCCGTTGGTGTGACGCCGGACATTCGGCTCATCCCGAGTCTGGTTGACCCGGCCGACATTGCGGAAGAGCCCGACCCTTGGGGCCTCGACCCATTGCCGCAGATCTCGCTGTATTGGCGAGAATGGGTGGACCGTGAAGACAGCCTCGATCTCAGCTTCAAGAGGGTCGACCGACCATCCGAAGACCCAGTCTTTGAGCTCCGATATCACTACGAGTTTGACGACGAGGCCGTCGGTCGCGGAATCGATCCCCAGACGGATTGGGAAGTGCAGTTCGCTCGTGACCTCATCGTTGCGGCCCCCGGGAGTCGCAGAGCGGCCGTGCTGGGTGGCGCGACTGGTGTCATCCAGGGCCGTCAGGCACGTCAGGCTGAGGCGCTCAGTGCGGCGTTCGAAGCGGTCGGGATTGACTGGCAGGATGGTGAAAATCCTGAGCAGGCGGCGCTGAGTGTGACACTGGACCTCGGCGAAGACGATCAGCTTCTCGCTGGAAGCCACGAGAACATCTCGATGACGGTGCGCAACACAGGCGAGGATCCGGTTTTTCAGCTGTCAGGGGTGACCGAGAGCGACAACCCATGGCTTGATCAGCGTGAGTTCTACTTTGGTCACATCCCTCCTGGCGAGTCTCGGACGTTTTCCCAGCGGCTTGCGCTGCACGACGGATACCCCACGACGGAAGGCACGGTCGACATCAGGTTGACCGATGCAACACGAGCGACGTTGGCGACCGATAGACTTCGGGTTCACACGGAGGGCAAGCCGCTACCGAGCCTGTCGTACTCCCTCCGCTTGTTGGACGGTATTGACGGGCGCGGGACCGGTAACGGCGATGGAAAGCCAGACACCGGAGAAGTTGTCCAGGTGGAGGTGAAGGTCACGAACGAGGGAGAGGGCTCGACCAGAGACGGGTTCGTCCGCCTGAGAAACCGTAGCGGACGTGACCTGGACCTGGTCACTGGAGGGTTCTCGATTGGTGAGCGAAGCAACCTCAAGGGAGAGGCCTGCGAAGAGTTCTCGCCTGGATGCGCGCCCAAGCTTGACGCGGGGGAGTCGTTTACGGATGTCCTCGAGTTCAAGCTCGATGCCCTCCCCGACGAAGGAGAGTGGGAGATCGAGTTGATGATCGGAGACAACCGAGCCTACGACTACAGCGTGATCAACAAGGGTGGTTTTTACGACTTCTTCCAGCAGAGCGAGACCATCACCCTGCAGCCTGGCGCCGCCATCGACGAGCGAATCCGCGTTCCACCTCAGATTGAAGTCACCCGTCAGCCGGACCTCATCAGCGACGACGGATTTGTCGTCATCAGTGGGATTGCGCGGGCCGCTGGAAAGGCCAGAGACATCATGGTCTACCACGGCGAAGACAAGATCTTCTACGAGGGTGGGGGAGAGCACGGTACCGTGAATCCCTTCACCGTCGAGCGGCGCCTCGAGCCAGGTCCTCACGCCTTCTACATCCTCGTTCGAGACCATGCGGGTCTGACGACCGCGAAGAGTATTCACGTCTGGGCGGAGGGCTAGAGGCTCTCGCGGCGGACCGTCTTCGGCTTCGTGCCGAGAAGGGCCCGCAGTTGGTGTCGTAGGGTGCGCGCCTCTTTTAGGTAGCGCTCCTGACGGGCGCCGCGTCCTCGGCATTGCATGCGTCGGAAGGCCAGTCGCGTGGCGAGATCGATGTAGACCTGTTGGTCGACTCCGGGTGGGCACCAGCCGATCCGACTGCGCTTAGAGACGCTCGAGAGAATGGCCACATGCTGGGGAGGTAGAACGCCCCCTTGGGCCTCGATCATGAGCTCGCGTCGAATCATTCGGTGTTCGCCATGGAGGCAGAGCATGAATGTGCCAAAAATCAGCAGGAACTCCACGATAAAGATCAGCACATCGAGCCAAAAGATTGGAGTTCCGCTTGCCTGCCCAATCACGATCAATCCATTCCAAACCATATGGATGGAGATGGCGATAACCGAGCCCATCAGCAGCGCGACGAGGCGAATATCGAGCGTTCGCGTCTTTCCCCAGCCGAGCGCCGCTCCGATGATCGATGAGGCGAGCGCATGCATGAGGCCAGAGGTGGCAGTCCGAACGAGCACAGTCGTAAACCAGACCGACACAGAAGCTTCAGCAGCCCTGGTGAAGTAGAGGATGTTTTCGGACATGGCAAAGCCCAGGCCGACGGCAGCGCCGTACACGAATCCATCTGTGGTGTTGTCGAACCAGCGCGTGAACGCGAGGCCGACGAGAATCAGGCCTTTTAGAGGCTCTTCGACCAAGGGAGCCACGAACATGATGGAGATCCACTCCGCATTCATGCTGTTCGCCAGTGCCATATTTAAAATAATGTGTCCGACTGAGTTGGTGAAATAGCTCCCGCCCGCCGCAAAAATGGCTCCCCAGAGAAATACGATTCCAACAAGCCAAATGGGCTCACGGTCGTAGCGATCCAGCCACCAGACCACAGCCAAAAAGGCGAGCATGGGTATCATCCCGGCGGCAACTGATAGGCTGAGCATCAACATCGTGTTCACTCAAGGGTACCCATCACGATGGATTCCCTCAAATCCCTGACGGGTTATAGGGCCTGAGTGAACGGAGTGCGTCATGGGTATTCGAGACAAAGCCAAGAAGATCAAGCAACTGCTTCCAATCGTGGGTGCTGGGGGCAACGTGGCTCCCGCGGCGACAGCCTCTCCACCTCCAAGGCCTGCAGTGCCACCGACTCCGCCACCCGCGGAGGCGGAGCGTGATGTGCAGGCATTCCTCGATGAGACTGTGAAAGCCCACAGTGTTGTGCTGTTCATGAAGGGCTCGCCCAACTCGCCAATGTGTGGATTTTCAGCCACTGCAGCAGGGATCCTCCAGAGCTATGGCGGAGACCTCTTCCACGTGGACGTGATTGCGGACCCCGAGGCCCGACAGGGAATCAAGGAATACAGCAATTGGCCGACACTCCCTCAGGTTTACGTGGGCGGGGAGTTCCTGGGCGGAAGCGATATTCTTATGCAAATGCATCAGGCCGGTGACCTCGCAGAGATCATCGAAAAGGCCAGATCGGAAAGCTAAAGCGGGTCTTGGTGCTTGGGGTCGCCTGAAGTATCAAAAAGTCGCATCAACTGGCTTGCAGAATCTTCGGCTGAGGATATTTGCGGATTGGTATTGGGGCGTCGACAAGTTGGTAAGTCACCGGTTTTTGGTACCGGCATTCGCAGGTTCGAGTCCTGCCGCCCCAGCCACCTTCCCCCACCACATTCGAAGACGCGCTGAGGTCCTGCCCGATGATCTCCGATATTAAGCTGTTCTCAGGCAACGCCAACCCAGAGCTTGCTGGCAAAATTGCCTCTGCTCTGGGGTCACCCCTCGGACAGGCGTCGGTATCGCAGTTCAGTGACGGCGAAATCAACGTCGACATCAGAGAGAATGTTCGCGGACGCGATGTCTTCCTGATTCAGCCGACTTGTGCCCCAACCAACAACCATCTGATGGAACTGCTCATCATGGTGGATGCATGCAAGCGAGCCAGCGCGGGACGTATCACAGCGGTCGTTCCATACTATGGCTACGCCCGGCAAGACCGAAAGGCGGCGCCGCGAGTACCGATCTCGGCCAAGCTCGTGGCGGACTTGCTGACCGTTGCCGGAGTGGACCGTGTGCTGACGATGGAGCTTCATGCTGGTCAGATTCAGGGCTTCTTCAACATACCCGTCGACAACCTGTTTTCGTCGTCGCACCTCTGCAACAAGATTCGAGGTCAGATTCCGCACACCAACGCGGTCATTGTCTCGCCGGATGCAGGTGGAGTTGAACGAGCTCGGGCCGTAGCCAAGCGTCTGGATGCAGGGCTTGCCATCATCGATAAGCGTCGAAGTGGGCCGAACGTGGCCGAAGTGATGCACCTGATTGGTGATGTCCGGGGTAAAACAGCCATCCTGGTGGACGACATGATCGACACGGCCGGCACGCTCACCAAGGCCGCTAAGGCTGTCATGGATCAGGGCGCTGAGGCGGTCTACGCGGTCGCGACTCACCCCGTTCTCAGCGGCCCAGCGGTAGAGCGCATCGTGGAGAGTCCCCTGAAGAAGGTTGTGGTGACGGATACGATCCCGTTGAGCCGCGAATCTGTCGACTCGGGACAGTTCCATGTCGTCAGCGTGTCACCGCTGTTTGCAGAAGCGATTCGAGCCATTCATCATCACGACTCCGTCAGCCGACTCTTCGATTAGGCCTGCTGAGGTGGTCGAAGCTTGACACTCCTGGTGTGGCGAAGTAGATGGCCCGCCGCCGGAGTTGATCTGGTTTCATCATATTCGCGCAAGCGTGTTTGTCTTTCGTTGGTCCTTCGGGGTCCGCAGTCCAGGACGAAAGCCGACGAGCAGGAAACTGCTCTACACATTGCGTAATGACTGGACTGCAAGCCGCCCCTCGGGGTGGTGCTACGGCGCATCCTGCGTCTCGGCAATCCCACGAATTTCAAGTTGGAGTCATCATGTCATCCGTGAGCCTCAACGCAGCATCGCGTACCGATATCGGCAAAGGTGCGGCCCGCAAGATTCGGGCCCAGGGCCTCTTGCCTGCCGTCATTTACCGTGCGGGTCAGCCCGCCACGTCGGTGTCACTCGACCCGAACGAACTCGAGACGGCCTTCCGCCGCAGCGGGAACCGCAACACTCTGGTGACCCTCGGCGTAGACGGTAAATCATACACCTGCCTGGTCAAGGTCACCCAGCGTGATCCAGTGACCGCCAACCTCCTTCACGTCGATTTCTACGAAGTGGACGACAACGAAGAGGTTGTGGTTCGCGTACCCGTGAACCCGACTGGTCGAGCGGCTGGTGTTACAGCTGGCGGTAAGCTTCGGCTCATCCGTCGTGACTTGGATGTTCGCTGCAAGCCTGCGAGCATTCCTGCCACTGTAGATGTTGACGTCACCAGCCTCAACGTTGGCGACATCATCCGCGTGTCAGCTGTTCCGGCGCCAGAAGGCACCGAGATTGTTGCTCCGAACGATTTCAACATCCTTACGGTTGTTGGTAAGCGCGGTGCCGTGGAGCTGGAAGCGGAAGAGGAAGCTGAGGCACCCGCTGAAGAAGGCGGAGAGTAGTCGATGTGGCTTGTGGTTGGACTGGGTAATCCAGGCCGCCGCTACGCTTCAACGCGACACAATGTTGGATTTGATGTGATTGAGAACTTGGCACAACGGTGGTCGATTCCCGCGGAGGGCAAGCAGCTTGGTGCTCTTGTCGGCGCGGGACGTGTGGCCAATGAGAAGGCCATGCTCGCACGTCCACAATCCTTCATGAACCGCTCGGGTCATCCTGTGCGGTCGCTCATGGGCTACTTCAAGCTCGAGACGAACAAAGTTGTCATCGTCCATGACGATCTGGACCTTCCCTTTGGGCGCGTACAGCTCAAGCGTGGTGGCGGACATGGAGGTCACAACGGCCTCCGTGACATCGCCAAGCACGCAGGAAAGGACACCGTCCGTGTGCGGGTCGGCGTTGGCCGGCCCCCCGAGGGCTGGGACACAGCTGACTACGTTCTTGGGAAGTGGAGCAGCACAGAGCAGGCGGAAATTCCGCACACCGTAGACCGAGCCTCGGATGCGGTGGAGGTTGTCCTTCGGGATGGTCTGGAAGCCGCCATGAACCAATTCAACGTTCGCCCCAAGGCGGACACTCCTGTTTGTTGAACATTCGCTGAGGTCATCCTCGGGAGAAATAATGAACCTTGTATACGCAGTACCAGTCGCCGGGATTATCGCCCTGGCGTTCGCCTACACCAAAGCCAAGTGGGTCCAGAAACAGGACGCAGGCACCGACGAGATGAAGGAGATCGCTCGCCGAATCCAGGAGGGTGCCATGGCATTCCTGGATACGGAGTACCGAGTCCTCGCTAAGTTCGTTGTCGTCGTCGCCATCCTCCTGGCTGTCGCCAACTTGAATGGCGAAAACCAGTCGCCACTCATCGCGGCATCCTTTGTCTGCGGTGCGGTGCTCTCTGCTCTCGCCGGCTACTTCGGCATGAAGATCGCGACCGACGCCAACGTGCGGACGACCGCGGCGGCCACCAAGGGTCTTTCTCCTGCACTCGAGGTCGCCTTCAGTGGTGGCGCGGTCATGGGAATGGCAGTTGTCGGTCTCGCGATGATCGGGCTCGGCGGCCTCTGGCTTCTCTTCAGCGGAATGTTCAGTACACAAACTGCGCTGAACGTGATCACTGGCTTCTCGATGGGCGCATCCTCAATCGCGCTGTTCGCACGCGTCGGCGGTGGTATCTACACCAAGGCCGCTGACGTCGGTGCTGACCTTGTCGGTAAGGTCGAGGCTGGCCTTCCTGAAGATGACCCTCGCAACCCTGCTGTTATTGCAGACAACGTCGGTGATAACGTTGGTGACGTGGCCGGAATGGGCGCTGACCTCTTCGAGTCCTACGTCGGTGCCATCATCGGTGCGATGGTGCTCGCCATGGGCTTCGCTGAAGTTCCGAACAACCTCAACCCAATCATCCTTCCACTGTTGATTGCCGCTGCAGGGGTCGTTTGCTCCATCCTTGGGACACTCGTTGTGAAGACCAAGGAGGGTGGGAACCCTCAGCACGCACTCGACATGGGCGCATTCGGTGCTGCAGGTGTGATGGTCTTCGCAACCGCTGGCCTTGCAATGTGGCTGTGGCCTGAAGGCGGCGCTACCGCATCGATCGGTGGCACCCTCGTGACGGTGACTTGGGTCCACGTGACCATCGCCACTGTGGTGGGTCTCGCGACTGGAATCGCTGTTGGTGTCATCACCTCTTACTACTGCTCGATGGACAAGGGTCCGGTCAACTCGATTGCTGAGCAATCGAAGACGGGTACAGCCACCAACATCATCGCCGGTCTCGGCGTCGGAATGCAGTCAACGGCACTCCCAATCCTCTGCATCGCAGTGGGTGTGGTGGTCGCCAACGCTGTTGCGGGCCTCTACGGTGTCGCAATCGCTGCTCTCGGAATGCTCTCCACCACGGGTATTCAGCTCGCGGTAGACGCTTACGGTCCGATTGCTGACAACGCCGGCGGTATCGCGGAGATGTCTGCTCAAGAAGACATCGTTCGTGAGCGTACCGACAAGCTCGATGCAGTTGGAAACACCACCGCTGCCATCGGAAAGGGCTTTGCGATTGGCTCTGCAGCCATGACCGCTCTCGCGCTCTTCGCGGCCTTCATGCAGCAAGCCAACATCACGACAATCGACGTATCTAAGCCGATTGTTATGGCTGGTGTCTTCGTCGGCGGAATGCTTCCATTCCTCTTCTCATCAATGGCCATGAAGGCGGTTGGAGAGGCAGCAATGGACATGATCACCGAGGTGCGTCGTCAGTTCCGTGAGATCGAGGGTCTCCTCGAGGGCAAGGTTCCACCTGACACCAAGGCCTGTGTGGACATCTCGACAAAGGCCGCCATCGCTCAGATGCGTCTTCCCGGTGCGCTCGCTATCGTGACTCCAGTGGTCGTCGGCTTTGCCTTCGGTCCTGAAGCTCTCGGCGGTGTCCTGGTTGGTGTGACTGTGTGTGGTGTTCTGATGGCCATCTTCATGTCCAACGCCGGTGGCGCATGGGACAACGCCAAGAAGTCCTTCGAGGGCGGCGGCTTCAAGATGGAAGACGGCACTGTTCATCCCAAGGGCTCAGAGGCTCACGATGCGTCGGTTGTCGGCGACACTGTGGGTGACCCCTTCAAGGACACAGCAGGTCCATCCCTCAACATTCTCGTCAAGCTTATGAGCGTAGTGGCTTTGGTCATCGCGCCTCTGATCGCATCTTCGACCGGCATTTTCGGTCAGTAAACCCTCCGCGGGGGCGCGTCGGCGTCCCTCGTTGAGACCAGGTGGAGGAAAACACCATGATTTTGAATCAATACGAGCTCATTTACGTGACTCAACCGCAACTGAACGCGACCGACCTTGAGGGCTTGTCCAGCAAGGTGACCGGCTTCATCGAGAAGGCGAACGGTCAAGTCTTGGCATTCGAAGAGTGGGGCCGCAAGAAGCTTGCGTACCAAATCTCCAAGAATGACTACGGCATCTTCAACTACGTCAACTTCGTCGCTCCGGCTGACGCACCGATTACAATCGAGCGTGCGCTTGGCCTGGATGACTCCTTCATGCGCTACATCACCGTGCAGTTGGACAAGAGCGTCGATGTCGATGCTGCACGCACCACAGCTGAGGCCAAGAAGGCCGAGCGTGACGCGGTTCGTGCCGCTGAGGAAGAAGCTGCTCGGGCTGCCGCTGAGGCTGAGGCTGAGGAGGCCGCCGCCGCTGCTGCTGCCATTGCTGCGCGAAAAGCCGCTGCTGCCGCTGATGCTGCTGCTGCCGAAGCCGCTGCTGCTGAGGCTGCTGAAGCCCCTGCCGCTGATGCTGCTGAAGCCCCTGTGGCTGAAGAGGCTGCTGAGCCTGCCGCTGCTGAGGACGAAGGCGCAGACGCTTAGTCTCGCCTAAGAACAATTTACGAATCAAAGGAAAGTACAATGTCTACAACGCGTAAGAGCCGAGCACCAAACTCTCGGAAAAAGTCATGCCGCTTCTGCGGTGATGATGCGCCCCTTATCGACTACAAGGACGCACGCATGCTCCGCAGCTACATCACTGAGCGAGGCAAGATTGTGCCACGTCGCATCAGCGGTACCTGCGCGAAGCACCAGCGCCAGATCGCCACGGCGATCAAGCGCGCACGCACCATCGCCTTGCTGCCATATTTGGCAGTGGACTAGGGGGTTCAAATGCTGGTTATTCTTCAAAAGAACGTCCCTAATCTCGGTAACGTCGGCGATGTGGTCAAGGTCAAAGATGGCTACGGTCGCAACTACCTGGTGCCTCGCGGTATGGCTGTGATCGCAGATCAAAGCAACCGTCGCCGCATGGCTCACCAGCAGCGTGAGGCTGATGCCCAGCGCGCGAAGACCAAGGCCGAGGCTGAGGCTCTCGCCGCCCAGATCGCTGAGACTCCAATCACCATCAAGGCTCAGGTCGGTGAAGAAGGCAAGCTCTTCGGCTCAGTGACCAACCGCGACATCGTCGAGAAGCTGGCTGAGGCCGGTGTCGAGCTCGACCGTCGTGCGCTGACCATGGGTGAGGCAATCAAGTCGACTGGTGCCTTCGATTTCCAGATCAAGCTGGGAATGGATATCCAGGCGACCCTGAAGGTCTACGTCGTAGAGGGGTAGTGCCCTAGGAGTGTTCGATGGTCGAAGGCGGAGCACTGCCACAGAGTCTTGAATCCGAGCGTGCCGTTTTAGGCGGCTTGATGCTTGACCCACAGCAGTGCCTCGTCATCGCCGAGACGCTCAAACCGGAGGATTTCTTCCGGGAGGACCACGCCAAGCTGTACGCCTTGATGGTGAGTATGGCTGAGGCAAACAAGCCCACTGAGATGGTGGCGGTCATCGATCAGGTGATCGCCTCCAACTCTGCTGAGGCAGTCGGTGGTCTCGACTACGTCATGAGCTTGAGTGACAACGTGCCCAGCACGCAGAACCTCGAGTACTTCGCGAACA
>Ga0115012_10001652_pt1 | contig 12918 bp, 10 predicted proteins | sample TroAtlMetagenome_FD_88706 | JGI IMG/M metagenome (GOLD analysis project Ga0115012, IMG submission 88706) | Marine eukaryotic phytoplankton communities from Atlantic Ocean - Tropical Atlantic ANT10 Metagenome | ecosystem: Environmental > Aquatic > Marine > Oceanic | place: Tropical Atlantic...
AAGCGCTACAGAAGAAGACATAGCTAGTTTTCTAGAATCCCAAAAAAATACTCAAAAATACGGGCCGTCGAAAGAGATGCAAGAGTATATGAAGATATACGAAGACAATGACAAGTCTTTTATGGGAGTGGTCTTAGGGCTTTTAAACTCTGGAGCTACTATTATACCTGAGCTTGTATTAAGTTCAATGACTTCCATGGCTACCAATACAGACTCATTAGCCGCAGCGGGTACCGCCTTAGCTACGGGGGCAGGAATAGGAGCTAGCGGCGGGGCAGTAGCCGGAGGAGTTGGCGCTGTGCCTGGAGCAATCGGGGGAGCAGCAGCCGCTATACCTTACGCTTTTGCCGCAGCAGGATCAGCTTTAGAAATGGGGGCGACGTTTTCGGAATTACTTCAGGAAGAAGCAGAAGGAGAGGCATTAGACGCTGAAAAAATAAAAGAAATATTAAATGACCCTGAAAAATACGCTAGCATTAGAAATAAAGCAGTAGCGAGAGGATTAACTATAGGGGCTATAGACGCTTATACAGGTAAACTAGGAGGTAAATTAGCGAGTAAAGTATTAACAAAAGGAGGAAAGCAGGCCTCTAAAATAGCTAGTAAAGCAAGGACTACAGGAGCTGTAGCTACGGCAGCAGGGGTTGAAGGAGTAGGTGGATCCGTGGGAGAAGTAGCAGGTCGAGTAGCGGCAGACCAAGAGATGGATATATCAGAGATAGTTTTAGAGGGATTAGCAGAAATGCCAGGAGGTATTAAAGACATAGTGTCTACCAGGTTTAGTGTTCCAACTTATAAGATAAACGGAGACCGAGTGACGGCTGAACAAGTAGATGAGATGATAGAAACGATGACGCTCGAGCAGTTACAAAAATCTAATATAAAAATAGAGAATGATTACGATGGTAGAGCAGGTAAACTTCAGGACAGAATTATAGAGCTATCAGCCAAAGAACAAATACAAGAAGCAAACCCTAACCTTAATGAGCCTACCGTAGACGCATTGACGGCTTTACAAGTGGAGCTAGATGGATTAAAAAATAATAAAACTCAACCGGCTAAAGAAAGATCTTCTCAGATAAAAAAACAAATGACCGAGCTGGAGAATAATCAGCTTCCTGATACCGCTGTGATCGAACAAGTTGAAACAGATCAAGTGCAAACAGAACCAGCCGTCGAAACTGTAGAACAGGTGAGCGAAGAAACTCCCGCCACAGACAGCTTCTTTGGAGAAGAAGTTTTAGAAACAACAGAGGTGGTTGATGACAACTAAGCATTAATAAAGCAGGGGTTAAAGAAGAGATTGCTCCAGAGAGGCAAACCTTAGAAAATACTATAGTGGGGATTACCAAGAAAGCGGCCAAAGCTTTGTCCTCGATGTTACCTAATACTAAAATTATAATTCACAACACTCAAGATCAGTATTTAAAATACGCTGACGAAGGAAGGGCTCAATATATTTTTAACCCCACCACCAATGAAGGGGTTATACATATTAATTTAAGTGAAGCTTCTCTTACTACTGCGCCTCATGAAATTTTTCATGCTGTATTATTTAATAAATTAAAAAATGTAGAAAGTGCAGGGGGTGTTTCAGATTTAATGATGAACAGCGTACGTAAAACTTTAGCGGACAACGATCCGTTGGCTGTTCAAATAGATCAATTTGCTAATGAATATCAAAATCAAACTGCCTTGCAAAATGAAGAGCGTTTAGCAGAGCTTATGGGGCTTATGTCTTCTGAGTATCAAAACCTTACACCTCCTCAAAAAAATACAATATTAGAGTTTATTAAAAGCTTGGCTAATCAAATTGGATTTAATTTTGAAGTAAGCCAGTTTACTCAAACTGATCAAGATGTGATTAACCTACTCAATACTTTGTCTACTAAAGTGGCTGAAGGAAAAGAAATAGTAGCTGAAGACGTAACAATCATTGAAACTTTAGAGGGAGACCAACAGGTCCCAGACCAACAGGGTCAGGTTACAAGACAACAAAGAACCGTGCAAGACATAGCTCGAGAATATAACATGGACAACCAAGGGTTTATTCCAAAGACGGCGAACGAATCACAGTTACTCAGAGCGGTCGAGCCTTTAGGGTATGGAGTGAGACGTTCTCGAGAAACTCAATTTGGTCAAGGGGGTGGTTTGTTTTTAACAAGAAACGGGAGAAAAGTAAATCCTTTTCAGGAAGTAAGAAGGCAACAAAAGGCTCCTAAAAAACCTACCACTGCACCCACGTCAATTGTAGGAAATATAACTGATCCTAAAAAAATTACGAGCGAACAAAGACGTAAGTCAGCAGAAGCTTTAGAGAAAATTCAAGAAGGGTCTCGAACCCCTGAGTCTGCATATAAAAAAGCAAGTAGACTTTTAGCTAAAGAAGTTAAAGAGCTAGTAAAGCAAGGGGTAATTACTACTAAGCAAATGACAGATGTTATGGCTCGATTTGCGAACGTAACTATGTTTAACCCTGTCTCTAGAGAAAACTTTTTAAATTATATGTCTAGAGTTTTTGCTAACAAAGAATATGCTAGTAAAATATCTTTCGCTAGAAAAAATAAAAACAAAGCCAAGAAAAACGCTGGGCGTAAAATTGGTAAAGCGGATGCGTTAGTACCGCAGCTTCAAAGATTATTTACAGTTAACCCTTCATTAATTCCAGAACCTGTCTTTGACACGTACATGTCTTTAGTGGAAATGTTTTCTAAAAGCCGAGCGGTCTTAGACTTGCCGTCTATAACAGAGGTTACTCAGCAAACAGAAGAAGTTTTAAAACAATTGGACGAAGAAAGGTCTATGGTTATAGATCTTACAGATAGGTTTAATGAAACCAAATCAAAAGTCAAAGACAAAGAAGGTAAAGTAGATTATGAGGCTACTATAAAAAAGATGCTTGATAACAATGAAATAACGGAGGACGAGTATCAAGTAATGAAAAAGTATAGGACTCAAATTAATCCTCGTACTTTGAAGGAGCCTAAGACGGATGCTGAGATAGAGGCGGAAAGAAAAAAACTGGTCAAAGAAATTAAAAATTCTCCAGTTCTTAAAATCTCTCAACTTAACAGCAGAGATGAGCAGGAGTTAGCTGGAAAGTTTGAAAGGCTTATTAATTCGCCAGCAATAAATGATATGTCCATTCAAGAGCTGAATAATATATTGCGTTTGATAGACAATATAAACAATGGATACCTTCCTCATTTAACTCAAACTAGCAGTGAAAAGCTAAGCTCTATAAATTTAGGAAAGGCTTTAGCAGAAGCAATCTCTAAAGCACAACCTCTTACATTTAGCGCTATTTACGCTAAAATAAAACGTCTGGTTACCAGGTCAAAAAGATCGTCTTTAGAAGAATTAATTAGACGAAACCCGTTGTTTTATATTGACCAAGTGTTTGGAGATTTTGATACCAAAACTATATTTAATTCTTTATTTGATCAAGCTGCAAAAGGACTAGCTGCATTTAGATTTGAGTTTAAAGTAGTAGAGAATGCCATTGAGAAAGCTTCTAATAAAGTTTTAAAATCTTTAGGGAGCGATCCTAATAAATATTTAATGTCTAAGTATAAGCAAATGGCTTATATGATAGAGAATGAATTTAAAAGCAACCCCAATAATCCGCAAGTAAATTCTGTAGTAGATTTTTTGAAAGCTACTATTGAGCGAATAGATGAAGGCAGAACTAGGTATAGTCAGCAAGACGCAGACATGTTACAAGATATATTAAATACTTACACTAATAAAGAGGGGGAGTTTAATTTAGAAAGTTTATATGATTCTTTTAATACCGCGGAAAAAGAATCGATAGATGCTATATACAAAATCAACAAAGAGAATTTTGAAAAAGCCGGATATACTTCAACTATAATTAGAGGTCAAGAGTTTAACCCTTTAAATAACTACGTCCATTTAAATGTATTGCCTGACGGAAAAGAAAGCTCTGTTATGGGAGAAGTGTCTATCATCGACGCTTATAATAAATCCTTAAGACCTTCTACAAAAGCAACGTCTTTAATAGAAAGAACAGGAGATGTAAGTCCATTGAACTTTGATGTTTATGCGTCTGCTGCTAGAGGGGCTAAAGGAGTTTTGATGGATTACCATTTAACCGAGCCTATACGTACAGGTCGACGAACTTTAAACCAAGCACGAAAAGATTTAAAAGAGTCTGGTCCTGACAATAGATTGCCAGCCAAACAAAGAGATATACTTAATGCTATTGAGTCGGCTTATGATGAAGCGGTAGAAAATTTATTAATAAATAGTTTCGGAGAGAATACCGTTGTCGATCAAGCGTTAAATTATTTACAAAAGACAGGTTACCGATCTATATTAGCAGGAGCAGGAAGGTTTGTAGCGGAGTCCACATCAAACATAAGCTTTGCTTTAATAACAGATCCTAAAGGCTTTATAGCAGGTGCAAAATTAAGTGGAGTGATAAGCGAAGATGGGTCTAAGATAATGAATAACCTTGATAGCAAACAAACAACACGTTTGTTCGGTGAGGGTTTAAACACTAGATATATAGACACTTCTATTATTGAACAACCTACGGGCGTTACGGGGGGAAGGGCAAAAAATCAAGCCGAAAACTTTGTGCTAAAACTCTGGAATAAGACAGGGCAAAAGTGGATAAAGGGAGTGGAGACAACAGCAGATTACCTTATATCTACGCCCGATAAAGCTATAATGAGACCGATGTGGTTTGGGGCTTTTGAAAATAGATTTAAAGAGATAACCGGACGCAAGCCAGACTTTGAAAAAATAGCTGCGGATGACCAGGCTTATATGGAAGCTAATAGAGAAGCTTTAGAACAAGCTACAGAGCTAGCTGACAAAAGAAGCGTGTTGGCTGGCGCTACAGACAATGCGTTTATGGGTATGCTTAAAGGAACATCTAAACCTAATCAAAGCGCCACTTTAAAAGCTTTTAATGCGTTTAATAACTTCATGACAAGATTTTTAATTTTTGAATACATAACGGCGCGCACGGGTGTTATGAGTTTAATTGGCAAGGGTGAATTAAGCAAGACTCAAGGCGGCGCCTTGTTAGGGGCCGTAACTTCAAGAATGGTTTTATATACCTTAATAGGTCAAATGCTGGCAGAAGGAATGACCTCTTTGTTTGATGACGACGAAGACCCTTACAACCTTATTCCGGAAGAGAGTGATATGAAGTCGCCAGAAAAAATGTTAGGACAAGCTTTTGCTTCTACCTTTACTTCCTTGTTGTTTGGTAGGGACTTTGGTAACGCTACAAAAAGTATAATTAATTTAGGGATAGAAGAGTTAAATGAATCTCAGTTACAATTTTTAAGGGATGGCGAATATGATCCTTACAAAGACGCGTTACAATATACTATAATCCCTAAAACACAATCCGGTAAAGGCACGGATATAGGAGCTTTAGTAAAAAGAGTGGGCGCTGCTTACGGGCCTATATTAGGAACGGCAGATTTATTAATCCAAGCTTTAACCGAAGACACAAAAAAAACAGAGTCTGCGCGTGAAAGACAAGAGCAGGAAAATTTTATACGCTTACCCCTCGAGCTACTGGGTAACTTAGGATTTGTTCCTTTATATAAAGACGTAAGAAAAATTGTCCTAGACCAATTATATGGCGACTTAAGTAGGGCTAAAAAACAATTACGAGATAAGCGTAAAGCAAAAAAAGAAATGCTCCAAGGGTATGACAGTGAGTCGGATATGAAGCGTTACGATCCAGAGTTGTGGGAAAGAACTTTCGGTCCTAATTCCGAAGGATATGAAGAGCGTGAGGCTTTAAAAGAAATAGAAAGACAGCAACGTAAAATAAGGAGAGAGCAAAAAGATGAGCTTTATAACTACACTCCTAAGAAAAAGAAGAAGAAAAAGAAAAAAAGCAGCGGGCTTTTTGGTGGAGGAGGAAGCGTTATAAAGCAGAAAAAAAAGAAAAAGTCTAAATCAATATTTTAATTATATGCCATTTAAAAGCCAAGCTCAAAGAGCCTACATGTATAAGAACCTTCCTGAGATAGCAGAGCAGTGGGAAAAAGAAACAACCTCAGGGGTATTGCCTAAAAGACTACATCCAAAAAAACCTAAACGCACATTGCTTACTCAAAGAAGAAGGCGTAGGAAAATTAAAAGGTAATTAAATAGATTAGGTATAGAGCGACTGCGGTAACCGTTATCGCTATAATAAAATCCATGTCGGGTTTAAATTTCATCAGTCACAGATTCGCTTACGCTTTTAAGTTTTTTAGATAATAAATTAACCTCGCTCCTAAGAGGGGTGTACTCTTTATCCATTAATAATTCGTAGATATTGTTTAATGAAGAGTGAAGATCAGCCATTACAAAATTAATATTTTGTATTCTTTTTTGTTCGACTGGAGATATTCTCAGTTTCATGAACTCTAAATTATAAATATTTTTTTATAAATAAAAGAACAAATAATAAATATTTTTTAACTAAGTTGTGACTAGGAGTTGATTCTTGTTGTAATAATCTAAAAATTCATCAGAGTTTATAGGGTGTAAGCTTTGAAAAATCATGTCCTCATAATGAGATAATATCACCACAAAATAAAAAGGTTTTTTACCTTTAATTACTCCCGCTAATTCTAATACATCATTAGGAGAGTAAGTGTAATTTTCGTCAACATACTTTTCTATCTGCATAACAATAGGAACAGAGGTGTATAGGTCAAGCGTCATTAACTCTAGTACAAAGTCACTGTCAAAAGTATATAAAACACTTTGATTGTAGCTTAAGTTAACCTCTGTGTATTTCCGTTTGAAACCCATGTTCTTCTAATTCTTTTAACCTATACTCTTGGAGCTTAGAAACTTTACCTTTTTTTGTCTTCACCTCTATAAACAATACTTCTTTATCGGGGTGTAAAGCAACTAAATCTGGTATACCATTTTTATTTGTCTTGATAAGCTTCAGCACGTAATAGCCTTTTGATTCTAACTCCTTAATCTTTTTAGCCTGTACTTGTTGCTCGGTCATTTATAAATTTAATAAATCTTTTTTGAAATGATTAAGAGTATAATCTTTCTTGTTAACAACAGCTTTGTATATCTGATCCTCTATACCTCCCCTAGAAAAAATCCAATACACATCATTGTGAAGTCTGTTTTTTGTAGTCATCCTGTCTTTAGATTGCCAATAACTAGTGGCGCTAAAATCAATGTTGTAATATACCAAGCACTCAGCTTGACGCAAACTTATTCCTTCTCTTCCACTCACAATCTGAAGAGCAATATTTTTTTTAGTGTTAATAAATTCTTCTAGTTCTGTGGTTAAAGTATTTTTAAATACTTGCTGAAGAGCTTTAAGTTCTTCTTTGAATTTATAAAATATCCCTATCTTTTTTCCTATAAAATGTTTCTTAATAAATTTAGCTTTGCTTAAGTCCAGGGTTTTAGAGGAACCGCTTTCAAACTTTACTGTCCCCGAATATATTTGATGTAGCTTCATCATTAACTTTACAGGAGTGTCGGCTAATATCACTTCTTCTCTGCCTTCGATCACTAAATCTTTTTGTAGTTTTTTTGCTATGTTATAGGTTAAAGGATTCATGTTTACATACATTACATGCTCTTTAGTTTTTACTTTAAACCCTGCTTCTTTTTGACTGTAAGAAAGAAAGTAAGGCTTCATAGCCTCCATAATACTAGGCAGACCTTTAGAATAATCTTTAATATATATCCCGTTGATTGGTCTTTGAGTTACATTCACATGCTCATCACAGAACCTATAAAAATTCATAAATCTTTTAAAGGGGTTGCTAGGTATAGCATAAACCTGATGGTACATTTGACTGTAAGACTCGGGTGTTGGAGTTCCTGAAAGAAGAATAACTAAAGGCTCGTTCTTCTGAATAATAATTTTAACCTGCTTAGCTCTCTTGCTAGGCTTAGGAAAAGCACCTAAGGAATGAGCTTCGTCTAACACCACCAGATCAAAACTCCCTTCGATCTTATGTAAGCTTTCATAGTTAATAACTTCTAGGGTAAAGCTAGGCTTTAACATCTGGTAGTCTGCCTCAATAGAGGGAATAGCTTTCTTTTTAGTTATGAACAAAACTCTCTTCGCCCCAATCTCTTTTGCTATACCTAAACTAGTAAGGGTCTTGCCTGTTCTAACCTCCATGGCTAAGTAAACAAACCCGTGATCAGCTATAACGCTGGTACCTTTTCCTATTATCTCTTCTTGGTAATCTCTGAACTCCATTAAAAGACGAGTTCTTGTTGTACCTCGCCCTCTTCCCTGGGTTTTATTCTCATCCATTTCCCCTGCTTATCTCTATTTGTTTCAGGCTCTATGTTTTGAGTGTAAACTCCATAAGCTATAAGCCATTTATTAAAGCGTGTCCTGGATAGTTTACGTTTCCCCATTGCTCCGAAGTCAGGGTTTAGCATTATAAAATCTCCAAACAAATGATCAGTGTAGATTTTCTCATTTACTTTTAACAAAGTATTTTCTTGATTGTCAATAAGGCCACACCACTCGGCAAAGATCTTGTCGGTTTGAACAAAAAATTGTTTCAGTTTTATATTCTTCTGCTCGCTCTCTATGAGGCCCTTCTTTAAATATAACTGCAAGCAAGAGATCATATAGTTATCAAACTGGCAGTACTCATCTTCATCCCAGCCACTAAAAAAGAAACGTCCGTGTTCTTCAACGGGAGTTTTCTGAATGTAATGGTCAGTAAGTTCCAGTTCATACTTCCTTCTTTTAAATGAGTTCCCCGTACCCTCTATTACATCGTTAGTTGTAATGGCGATCTTAGGACTCTTCTCAAAAGGAATTTTAATAGCGTCCTTGTTTTTCTTTTCAATGGTCATACCCTCGGTGATTACGCTAAAGAGTCTTACAAACTGAAACCTTTCTTTTACATCATCAAACAAAACAATCTGCGTGTCGGGAGATACTGTTTGAAAAGCAAATGACTTCTCAAAATTAAAAGCCTTTCCATCTATGGTGGCCACTTTTTTTATAGCGCTTATGCCTTGAAAAAATATTCCTTTCCCTGTCCCTCCGTTAGCTGTGTCACTTATCATTTCATCATTTAATATCACGGCAGGACAATACGATACGTTCTTATACCCGTGCAGAAGATACCCGATTGTGGACTCCATAGACTTTACTCTTGCCTCATCTTTTCCACAGACATTAAAAACAAACTGACAAAAGTCAGGGTTCTCTAACTTACAATCAGTATAAATCCTGTCAATGATATGGTTCTTCCACACATACCCATCGAGCTCCAGGTAATCTATGGCTTCAATAGAATCCTTAGTAATTTTTACTGCACAATTTTGATAATATAAATAGCTAGTGTCTGCTGTGTCTTCTATAAAATAAATATCAATGGTATCTAAAAGGGTTAAGAACTCTTCTTTGAAGAGCCTTGTCTGATCAGCAAAGTAGTTATAGACACTCATGTCGTCTTGCTCAATCAGATGGCCTAATATAAAATCTTTGATCTCCTTTTCAGTGGTATTGTCAATTAGATTGTTAGTTACTTTAACAAATACATAGGTGTTCTGATTATCAGGACAGTATTTATAAAAGCCGTTAGACTCTAAAAACTTTTTAAATATTAATGGCAAAGCCTTAATTACTCCTTTGCTACTTTTAATCCAAAACTTTACGGAATTGTTTTCTTCTGCCGTTTCAAGTACTGAGTCTATTAACTCCGTGTCCAACATCGACTCAGATAACTGTTGGCGGATTACTTTTTTTGACTCTCCTCTTCTTAGCTGTTGTTGAATCTGATCTATTTTTTCTTCGTCCTCATAATATTTAGTGTTAAATTTATCTTTATGGGAGTAGGCGTTCTTTATTGTTTTATTTATCTCGGCAGGAGTAAAGTCAGAAGAAGCATATTGATTTAGAACTACAGTGGCTGTAGCTTCAGAAATACCATACTCATTAAACGCCATAGCCAGGGTAAATGCATTGTTATTCCTCTGCCCATCTACCATGGGGTAATTCTTTGTCCACCATTTAACTAGATAAGAAGTTATCTTGCTCTCTTCTGTAATAGGAATTGTTTTTATCCCCTGGTTTCTTATTATCTCTTTATACTCTACCTCTTCTACTTTAGTCCACTCCTGGGCTTTTTCATTTATATGGATATTATTATCATAGCTTTCATAACACACTCGACTTATATTCTTAGTGGTCTTGTCAAAGAACTCGGACTTAAAATATTTTTCTAAAGCCAGAAAGTAGCCTGTATGATTCTTCGGATCCCGAGGTATCTTTACCAGGACTTTTAATCCTTTGCCCGATGGAGAAACAAACACACTGTAAACGTATTTGTTTTTTATAAACCTATTCTTGTCAGCTAACAAAGACTTTTTTGTACTGTATCCATCAAAGTCTAAACATATTAAACCACTGTGTTCTTGAAGAGCAACATCACTTCTCTTATTAAATTTGCCACTAAAACAAATAGAAGGCAACTCTTTTTTTAAATCATTTCTCTTCCCTTTATTGTCTATCGATCTGATTCTAGTTATCAAATCTTTTGACGCCCCATCTTTTATTCTCTGAAGAATTGCCTCTACATTTCTATAAAATGGGGTGTCGGTTTCTTTAATATTTTTAAAGATGGTGACGATATTTTCTTGAATGATGCTCATTTTGATGTTGGTTTTTCTATTATTAACCCTTTATTTTTCTGAAAGGTGTTAAAAATGTTGATTTTTTTTCTGAAATAAATTCTAAAATATAAAATATAATAAATATATATATATAAATAGCAATCTATTTTCAACATTCAACACCTAAAAAAAGGGAAGCATGCGCCTCCCTTTTGTTTAAGGCGCCAGTGTTTTAGAAGCCTAGATCATCATCCTCTTTTTTTTCAGAGGGGGTTGATTTTTCTTCCGGCTTTACATAAGGCTCGCTGAATTGTAATGATAGCTTCTCATCTCCATTTTGAGTTTGTCCTTTCCATGCAGCAATTTCAATTTGCTTACCGTCTATTGTGGTTCCTGTTCCTTTATATGCAGGTTGATTATCTCCTTCTTTTTTATAGGAGTTAATAAATAAACTTCCTTTCCCGTTAGGGTGTACGTACTTTTCACTCATTTTTTAAAAATTTAAATTATAGATTACATTTCTTATGTCTTCTTTTTTGTCCTTGCCATGATAGTTCTCATACATTTGGACTGCTCGTTCTACCTTTTGCTTTCCCTGGAGTATAGTTTCCTCACTCACGGGGCAGACATAAATTTCATGATAAAACTCGCCAGTATTTCCATATTCTTTTCTAGCTTTATCTATAGCTACAAAAGTCATTGACTTATTAAACAAAGTCTGATAAATAAAAGCCTGGGTGTCATAGAAATATTTATTCTTTCCTAGCCATACAAACTCTTCGATGGTCTTAGCTGAGGTTGTTTTTAAATCAACCACTATGCCCTGAGTTACCAGGTCAGCTTTAGCTTTGAAAGGGTGACCAAAAATCTCCCCAACTATTGGCTCTTCTCTTAACGCTTCCTTGTTCATTAGGAGCTCCGTTAATTGATCGTTTCTACTTACAATTTCTTTAGCCATGTCTTTAATTAATATGGCCTCTGATTCTTTAAGCACAAAATCCAAACCTTTTTCTTCTAAAAACTCTTTATAAGCTTTTCCCCTTGTCTCTGTCTCTGTCCAAATAGGAAAGTCTTTAACTTTGCTAGGCTCTAAGATTAGTTGATGAAAGTATCTGCCTTTTACAAAGTTCTCATTGTCAGGTTCTATCTTTCCATACTGTTTAAACGTAGAGGGTTGTAAGTTTTTTATGTCAGAGTTAGACAGATATTCTCTGCCTAATTTCCCATAGTAATGATTGTCGTCTCTTAACTTATCAATTACTTTTTTATCACTTTGTTTCTGTGCCATCGTATGCTTTTTTAATTTCCTTGTTTACCTTTTCAGTGTACTTATATTTCTTTTTTAAACCTTCGGTTATCTTGTCTAAGGTATGTCCTTGCTCTTTGAAAGACGCTATTTTTTCTAATACATCTACCCAATGGTCGTCCCCTATATCTAATGAGACATGAGTCGATTCTTTTTTAGGTGTTGGTTTTTTAGTTATCCCTAAGTCTAATTCTTGTTTAGCTACTACAGGCACAACTTGTTCCCCATAGGCATCAACGTCTTTATCGCTTATTATTCCTAATGCAGAGCTGAGCTGGTATCTTTTAAAATAACTGCAACCACTTCCGAGTGACTGATAAGAGTTTTGTCCTTTCATGTCTACTAGTGGAATGTCTACTGTGCTAGAACTATTTTCCCCACTCTCTACATGGAAAATTGTGGTAGTAACACAAGTGTTGCCACTCTCAGGGTTAGTACCTAACAGCTGAGTAAATCCAAGACCATGCTTTTTCATTAGTGGATTAATAGAATGAATAATCTTGGTAAGGTCTACGTACTTATAGCCGTAACCTTCGGTGTCTTTTAATAACACAGGACATTCTTGCTGAAATCCTGCGAGTGCTTTGTAATAATTTTTCATTTTTTGTTGGTTAAATAATTTAATTTATTGGATACCTCTTGATGTTTACTATTTATAGTATCTCTACGAATTCGGTATCCTTTTAATGCTTTCATAGAGTTGGCTCCGTTGATCTCGTCACGGATTTTTAGTTCTAAATTTTTTTTTTGAGTCTGATATTTTATTAAAAGCAATCTACAACTACCCTCAATCCATCCGTTTTTAAACAAATCATATTGCTCGTCTGTTAACTCTTGATAGTAAGACATGCCAGAGGTCTGTATTCTGGTGGAGGTGTTGTCTTTTAGGATTTTTATTCCCTTATACATATAAGATTCAGATGGGGGGGAGCTTAGTTGTTTACTAGAATCGTCTGATTTAGCTTGTTGAAATATCATCTCTAGTTCTTTATTAGTCAACA
>Ga0115012_10001654_pt1 | contig 12907 bp, 3 predicted proteins | sample TroAtlMetagenome_FD_88706 | JGI IMG/M metagenome (GOLD analysis project Ga0115012, IMG submission 88706) | Marine eukaryotic phytoplankton communities from Atlantic Ocean - Tropical Atlantic ANT10 Metagenome | ecosystem: Environmental > Aquatic > Marine > Oceanic | place: Tropical Atlantic Ocean...
AGATAAATCTTCAAGATCATCTTTCTCTAATTGATCTAATACCTCTAGTCCACCACGTACACGAGCACGTAGTTCTTTTAGTTGTGATAGATTATCTTCGGTTTCAACAATATCATTGTTGATTTTCGCTAATTGACTAGTCAAGTTAGTCCTATACCGATTAAAGTCCATATAAATAGATTATTTGATTATACGATAGCATAAATACAAGAAAAAGGCAACCCCTAGTGGCATGGCATTAAAGGCATTTCAGAGAGAAGGATTAAGAAGAGACAAGAACTTAGCAGATCTTCCCTCACCCAACACAGCATTAAATAATATTCTGGGAACTCCCTCAATGTTGGGTAGCAATGAATCCTTCACTGTTGATGACCTTGCACCTATCAAGAACATTTATATAACTAACATCACTGCATCAACATTCGCTACGTTGAATGGTGTTACCTTATCATTTACTGTAGTATTACCTGGACCTCCTCCTGAGATTGATAACACAAGTAATCCTATTGTATACAGACCACTCGTTAAGATAAAGAATAGATTAGATACAGCATACTTCTCAACAGGTGAACCATTCTTCTATGGTGGTGATGGTCCTAATGCCACATACTATGATGCTAATGATATTATAAGAGAAACAACATCATTAACATTTGATCAGATATATGGAACAGACATTGAACCAGCAATGCAAATTATACAATCTGGTAACAATTTATACAGAACAAGTGAAGGTGCTATTAGATCTACTGCTAGTGGACAACTAACACACACATATGGCACAGTTGATGGATTCACATGGGTTAAAGAATATAGTCAATGGGATGTCTATCTAAATCCAGTGTTAAATGAACTGACTGCTGAGGATGAGAGTATAAGAGATCAGTTCTGGGAACGTGGTCAATTTGTGTATGGTAGTAAGGTACAGACATCATTCGTATCATTATTTGGTGGTGTTAACTGGCAAGGTATATTTAAACCAATAGAATCAGGTGATTCTAGATTCTTCTTAAGAACTACTGGTTGTACTCAATTCAAGTTCCAACATCCTCTCTATCCATCATACTCAGCATTTAGATATGGTAAGGTAGATGTAGCATGGGAACAAACTAATGGCACATTCACTGCTGGTGGTACATATCTAACTAACCTACAGGCATGGTTATCTGATCCTACTAGAAGATGGATTAAGGTAGTGTGTGAAGATAATGTACAACTACAAACTGAAGATATTATATTCTTAGATACAGTTGAAGGACCACTACAACCAAGACAATATACAATCTATGGTTTAACAGATAAAGATCCAAGTGCTACACCACAAGATCCTACTACAGTAGCAGGTAAAACTATATTCTTTGTTGAAGCAACTACTGACTTCAACTTAAATAACGTTGATTATAGTGCTATACCTACTAAATCAGATCCTAATCAAACTACTACAGGTTATAAAGGTACAGCAAGATACTTCCCATATGAGAGGAGACCATACAAAACATACGTTAACTCAGTAAGACATAAGATAACTATACCTCTAAGTGATTATACTCCTATTGGTAATGATGGTGCATTAGAATCATATCTACAGATAAATGATGACAATATATATCGTTCTATAATGATAGAAGATTATATCTATGATTATAGAAGAAGGGTTGGTGATGAAGTAGAAGATGAAGCTAATCCTGGAACATTCGTACCAGTACATACTGTAAGAAGATATAAGATAACTGCTTGTAATGATACAACTAAACAAATAACATTAGAGTTAGATAGTACTTATAGTAGTCCAAGTCCTGGTAATAATAATGACCAGTATGGATATGTTGATCAACTAAGTAAACTATTAAAGTATAGTGGTACTAGTGCTGAAAGAATATTAGAAGTAAAGAACACTGGTTATATTGATGATACTATTGATACAGGTAATGATCTATTTGCACAAGGAACACCTAACTCACCAACAGACACATTATATTATGTGGCAAGATTTGGTAGTGCAACACCAAGATACAAATATATAACGATTGACCAATTCTTAGAAGGATATACTGACTATGCTATTGACTGGGTATACTTCAGTAAAGATGAAGATATGGATGGTGCTTCACAACAGAAGGCATGGGTACTATGGTATAGATCTGAAACTGGTGCTGATTATGGTCCTCTTGACTTTAAATATCTTTATGATAAAAACTATAAGTTCTATGAGATAGGTGACTTCAAGAGATTCTTAGATAACTCTGTACTAGGTTCTGGTACAAGTAGAGAGGATGGTATAGATCAGAGAGCATTTGGTAAACCCAAATTAATTAATAAGGGTGACCAGTATAATATGATGTTCTCATTACTACCAGTTAAATCTGAGTATGATCCTCCTGTTAACTGGAATGAAGTTGCTAAATCAATAACAGGAACAATACCAGAAGGATCAAGGGCAGTTGACATTAGTGATGCATCTATTGTAGAAGAGGGTAATTATGTTATTGATAACTCAAGTGCTGCTGCATGGACTCAAGGTACAAATGAGTTTGGATATAGAAGTAGAATCAATACTAAGTTATGGGGAACTAATACTATTATCACTAGTGTAAAAGCAACAGCAAGTGTAGAGAATAGAAACATATACACACTAGACCATAAAGGATTCATCACCACACTTGAAATAACGGGTGGTAGTGGTAATAGTTACAACTTCACGGGAGATGCTTCAGAAGTTAAAATAGGTCATGTTATTGTTTCACCAGAGTTTCCATCACAGTCAGCATATGTACGTATAGTCAAGGTAGATTATAATAGTGGTAGTAATAATGGTACTTTTGTACTAGACACATCAGTCAACTTTAATGGTAACAATAAGTTAGTAGCAGTATATTATGATAGAGGTATAGACATAACAAAACCACTAGCAGCATTCTGTACTGATAGTGGTTGTGGGCAACATGCTTATAGTGGAGAGAAAACAAATACTGAGTTCATAGCAATCAAAGCAACTAGTGCTAGTGGTGCTAACAGTGCTTTAGATGCTATAATTGCTTCTTATACAGGAACATCTAATGTACAAACTATTAACAATGGTAGTGCATCAACTACTTGGTTATTAGAAAGTAATATGGGTGATGTTACTCAAAGTAATTACAATAATAATATATGGAATAATAGTGTAGTTACAGTACAATGGGATGCTGGTCTAAATGCAGAAGATAATGCAGATGGTGAAGGTTTAACAAGTATGAGTAATAGTACATATTATCCAATGGGTTGGCTCAAAGGTCTAGTTAGATTAAAAGGTAAGATATGGGAAGGTACTGCAGGTAATAATGAATATGAATACTATTGGATTGTTAGATTAGGAAGTAATTGGCAATCTAATGCAGATAAGTTTGCAGTTCCAGCAGATTCAGAAGGTAATGCAAATGGTTTAAATCGTAACAGATCATTTAACCCTAGATCATTTTCAGGTTCTGCTTGGAATATACAATCATATAGATTACAAATAGGTAGTGGTGGTCCTGGTAACTACCCACAAGATGGTAATATTAGTAGTTCTCAGGATCTAGATAATACCCAATCTCAACCTAACAGTGGTCTTGGTGGATGGAAAACTGTTGGAGTAGATATTAATTTAACTGGTGCACAACAAGGATACTTTGAGAATCTTGATACTATAGCTCCTGATTCACCTAGCACAACATATGTACTAAAAGCAGGTATGTATATCAGAAGAATGGTCTCTAATGGTCCTTTCTGGATATTCAAAGATTTCAATGATTTCCAAGATGTACATACAGTATGGGCTAACACTGATGGTAGTTTCAATCCTAGTGGTAGTGGTAACACTGGTACAAATGGTAGTGGTAGAGTACAACAGTTAGTATATCTAGAACCACAACAAGGACCAGTCAAGGTACTTGGTAATGGTATAAATGATAACTTTAGATACTTACACTATAGAAGAAAACAATATGAAGTAGTACCAGTAAATGCAGCTGTAGAGAATGCTACTGCTGGTCATATGAGATTAGTTAACTTTGGTGTTACTACATCATCACTAGTAGATAATATACTACAAAATAATACTAACAAACTGTCAGTGTTTACCTTTGCTAATACTACTGACAATAGAGAGTTATGCTGTCCACCATTGGATACATCTCCACCATTTGATAGTTCACCGATAGGATTATCTACTACTTCAACAGAACCAGACATGAATATTGGTGGTCTTGTTAATGTTAGAAGTATAAATGGTAATCATCCATCTGCTAAGATGAAACCTATTAGTTTGGAAAACCTAGCAAATATAGGTACATGTCCAGTTAATAAGAAATTCCAAATTATGTTTGGTGGTGTTAAATATGATTTACTATTGGCTAATGAACCAACACAAGGTGGTGGATCAACTTTAGATAAAATAATAAATCCTGATTTATATCCTTAACTCTTCTTCATTATAAAATAGAAAGTTTCACCATTTATAAGTAACTTCAACTTAAATGCAGTACCATTAGATGAGTCGAAGTTATCACTAAAAGTACTATTCCCGTTAAAAGAAAATCTCGATGAAGGTGTCCCCAAATCCAACCCTATCTCTTCTGTCCATACTAAGTCGTTTATGGTTACATTCAACGATTGTGTTATTAATTGCTGGTTGGGCGTATCTGCTTGCCAAGGGTTAAAATCACTAGAGAATGATCTTGTCTTGTTGGCAAAATCAGATGCTAGTGGGTTAGTTATCTGTGATAAAGAACTACTAATGTATATACCTGGTGATAGATCAGTGAGTAGATCTGTTTGTGTTATATTTAATTCATCAGGATCATATGATGTAATGAATCCATTGAACTTAATTTCTTTCTCATAATATAAATTTCTATCAATTCTAAACTTTGTACCTCTAAGATATATTGACTCATCAACATTATCTGTGATGTTAGCAAGTTCTCCTGCATATCCATCAGTTATACCATAACTAAATCCACCTTGTCCTGCACTATATGCTGTCTCTCCATCATCTATAATTTCTGGTACTTCTAAGTTCTGAATATTTGTTAGAGTTAATGAGTCATCTCTCTTGAATACTATGTCAGGTAATAATGTTAACGTAGGTACTTGTTGATTAGTATATTGTGTACTCTCAGTAATTGGTAATGTGTAACTACTAGAGAATAGAACCATATCTTTAGTAGATTCTACAGTAGATCTAGGGTTAGTTCTAAGATAGAACTTACTACTACCATCAGAGTCAAATATACCATACTCTGAACTCTTATTGAATACAGGAGTACCAACACTAGGTGTTAATGTTGGATTAACATCAAATGCAACGCCATTAGGAAATCCTGATCCACTAGAAACTATCTTTACATAATAATTACTAGAAATAGTAAACTTATCTACTATTCTATACTGTATATTATTCCATGTCTTTAGTACACCTATACTAGTGTTAATATAATCTGCCTGTGATACAGTACATGTCTGAGCTGATCCATACTTAGCAAAGTTATCATATATGTTTACCCACTCTCCTGTCTGTAGTCGTTCGATAAAGAAATATGCAGTATTATAAGGATCAGGTGTATCTGTATCTACGTCTGGTTCTACATCACCTGGACTTCTAGGTATCTTACATGTAACACTGATAGCATGATTAATAGCACCAGCATTTACCAGTCCAGTAGATAATTGTTGTGCTGTTCTTCTCTGATATATTATACCATTACCAGTTTCATAAGATGATAATAAGTTAATATCATTAATATCAGCAACCCCAGTACCATCTACATCTAATACAGATGGTGCTAATCCATCAATATATCTGTATATCGCTGGTCCTGTCTGTCTACTACCAGAAGCATCTGGATTAGTATTTAAGTAACTAGTAAAATCAGCTTCAGTATCACCATTAATATACTTGCTTAAATATATTACATCATTAGCATCAAAACCACCATTACCATTAATATCATATATTGATAGGTTATCTGTTATCTTTTCTTGTACTGCTATCTGTCTATTAATATCATATGGAAGTGTAGTTTGTGAATTAGGTTGTCCCCATACATTCTGACCACCTACCATATCAATAGCATAAGTACCATCTAAGTTTACACTACAGTTATCAAACGTAACTCTTAAACTAGTGGTAGCAATATCATTAACATCCCATGCAAAATTACCGACTGCAGTTGCAGTCCATGGTAATGCTGTTATTCTAATTACAAATCCAACACCAGCTCCAACAGTTTGATCAGATAATGTTAATTTATCTCCCTGTGAATAGTTCAGTCCATTATTTGATATTTGTACAGATTGTACTGTACCATCTTGTTTAACAACAATGTTTGCTTTAGCACCAGTACCAGTACCACCAGATAATGATACATTAGTATAAGTTCCTGGTGTATAACTCTCTCCAATATCAAAATTAATATCAAGTCCACCTAGTGGATCAGATATTAATCCATCATTATCAAATCCAACATATTCTGCATGGAAACCTCTTAGAATATTAATAGGTTCAATATAAACATAATCATCATCAGTATATGTGTAGTTAGTATCCCATTGAAACTGTGTACCATTCTTTAATGATGCTACTGACTGATTAATCTCTGTAGTATTCTTAAATCTATTCCAAAATAATTGTGATTTCTGTCCAGATAATCCAGCAAATACTCTCAGGTCAGCATCAACAGTACCACCTGCTAAGTTTTGAATGGTTTGAGCACCATCATTTATCTCATCTAAATTGAGTGTTTTTACAAAACCTTGGTTAGCCATTTAATCTGTCCTAAGAAACCATCCTCTTGCTATGAGGAAATTCTTTAATACAATACCACCAGTATATTCTGTTCTAGTTCCATAGACAGTTTGCCATACTTCTACTTTAATAGTAGATCCATGTGGTGGATAATTTACAACAGCACCAGCACTATTACCAGTAAATGTTATAACATCACCTGCATAATCAATAGATATTGTTCCATTACTAGTTATATCAACACCATCTAAAAATACTCTAGTTTCATATTCATTTGTTGTTTGTGTTGGTGGATCAAATCCATCTCTAATATTAGCAGTAGCTAAGTAGAAGATATACTGAGGGTCTTGTGGTGTTGGAACCCATACTTGTTCTGAATATTCATCACCACTGCCAGGTATACCATCAGGGTCAAAATTGACTGTAGTAAAATATCCTGCTTCAGTAAATTGATTCTGATCTACACTAATATTTTCCTCTTGAATCTTAGTTGTTGTTTGTGTTGGTATTGATACTGGTATCCTACTTGGTGGTGCATTGCCCCTCAAATTAAATACAACTCCACCTCTTGGTGCAGCATTATAATTATCAATTAAATCACTAAGAATAGTATCAACAGTTTGTTGATTGAAATAATTATTAGAGAGATCTACTCCTGTAATCCTAGTACATGTAGAGAATGTACCATCAACATAATTGGAGAATTTACAGTTAAAACATCCAATGCTTCTAACATTAGGAGAACCAACACTAAAGTTAGGTAGATCAGGTCCTAAATTAGGATTACTTGATACATCAAAGTATTGTAATGCTGGTAATGATGAGAAAACAGTAATTGCTGTTAGATCATTCTGTGAAGCATAAAACTCTTGTAGATTAGAATGATTAGATAATTGTACATTACCACTAAAATTATTATCTTCTAATCTAACATAACGTATAACTGAATTACCTGCAAATGATGGGAACTGTGTTCCTCCAGGTATATCTTTACCCCAACCAGTAGAATATGAAATTAGTTCTTGTAATGATGGTGCTTGTGAAGGATCAAAGAACTCTCCTCTAATTCTTTCTTCTGGGCATAATATTTCTAATACTGATAATAATGGTAAATTAAATGTAGCACCTTGAAATGCTGCACCACTCCATGTCTGATTTACAGGATCAAATGTACCAATATTTCTACCAAGAACACTACTACGTATTCTTATTGTTGTTATATTCTGAGCATCCTCAAATGTATCATTCCACATGATCCATCTTCTACCATGATATTGACCATTTTCAGTTGATTCTGGTCTACCACCTTCTATAGATGTGTTACGTAAATCAATATCATTTAAACTACTATTTCCAATTAACTTAGGGAAGAACCCATCCATATTTGCAGCATAGAATGCAAATGATGAAAGATTTGTACAATCTTTAAAAACATATCCATTTAAATCTGCAGGATTAGGAGTGTTGTAGAAATAATTATTAGAACCACTAGGATTACCACCACCATTAGGTAATATAGTTACATTCGGGTTTCTACCTGGAAATCTTGAATAGATACAATTTACTGAAGATAGTTGTGTCTTTCCTGTTAAACCTTGAGGTATTGGTACAGATGTATCACCGATATCTATTCTCTTAATTGAAGTCATCTTAGTAAAATCAAGATTATTACCTACAGCAGTTAATGAATCATTATCATATACATCAAAGTATTCTAAATCACTATCATTACCATGTAGATAAACATCAGGATTAGAAAAGTCATCAGGTAATACTACAAAACCATTACTTCTTATATAATAATTAACAATATTCTTTATATTAACTCTAGGTGCTATTTCTGTTCCAGTAGTATACTGATATGAATTTAGATAATCAGGATATGCTGAGCTAGAAGTTTGGTATAGAACTTCATTACCAACTCTACCCATATAAAATGATTGTAATTTAGGACACCTAGTTCTAATATCTAATGCTTGTAAATATCCTTGCTTACCAAATGCATATCCACTTGGAGGTGCATTAGAAGCTGTAACTTCAGTACCACCACTAGGTGTATCTGTACTAAAATTAACTCCATACTTTACAGTTGGTTTATCAACATAGATGTAATGGAAATTATCCCATGTCTGTTTATCATAGAATTTACCCTTAACACTAATATTATCTCCAGCCATACTAAAACAATATGTCTGAGTTGCATCAGGATCAATTTTAACAGTATTATATTCAACATCAGATATATTAGCCCAACTACCACTAAGTGATTGTACTCTGGCAAATAATACTAATGAATCACTTGCTACTAAGAAATCAGTATCTTCTCTATAAGTACCATGTATATGAAGAGAAGTAAGTTCTCTTGGTATTCTTTCCATTACATTAGTACCAAACTTCATTAATTCTTCATCTTCAGAAAGATATAATGGATTATAATGAATATCAATATAATCTAATGTAGTTGGTGGAGGAGGATAATTTGTACTACCATCACTTAAAGATTGTGAGAAAATACCAGTTGCAGGTGGAGGGTTACCTTCAGTAGGATTATATTTATAGTTAATAGTTCTCCAATCAGGCATCTCACCTAACAAGTTATAATTAATATTAATAGATTGTAAAGATTGAAACTTAGCAGCAGGTAAATGTCTAAGATTAATATTAGTTCCAGTAATACTTGTAATATTATTTGGTGGGTAATATACTCTAATATCTCTTTCTTTATATGATTGAGCACCATAATATAAAGTAGACACATTATTATTTCCAGATGGTACTGATTGTATTTCTGGTTCAGAATCATCAGTTGCTTTAAATGTGTATATTGGTACTTGTTGTGTTCCACCTACAGTAAATGGACTGAATCCAAATGTCATTGATATTGTTTTAAATGCTGTAGTGAATATAAATGGAATACCTCTCATAGCATAGACATATTGCGTAGTCCCATTAACTTCCATTTCAATAACATCTGTAGCAACTTCAGTAGCAAATCTAATTGGTTCGGGAGTATCTAATACGTTAAGTAAACACTCACTATTATCTGGTGTAAATCCAGCGTTCTGACCTATCTTTAAAACACCTTTTACCTGTACTGATCCACCATATGATATTGCTTGAGTAAAATTAGTTTCATCACTAGTAGCACTACTCCATGAACTTACTCGTGATGTTGATATATCACCATATTTAAGATTACTTGCATTCTGTCCAACACCACCATCATTAGGAATATACTTATATCTTACTGCACCTCCAGACACAGGACCATATGCTTCTAAGTTACCTTTAGTTGAATAGTTGTAACCTGCTAAATTATTAACTAAACCTCTATATCTACTTGTATCTGCACTTAATCTATTAAGATACCTAGTCAAGTTAGTATCAAGACCAGATACGTTTTGTAAATCTATTTTATTAATACTATCTGATATACCTCTAATAACTTCAAGATCTCTTATATCTAATCCTAAGCTTTGTAAGGCAGTAGCTTTCGACTCAATATCTGAGAAATTGAAAGATACTTTAAGACCAAATAATACCTTATTTACTATGGATGACATGTTACAACTGTTCTACGTAGGTTATATTAATGGTTACATCAATGTTAGTACCATCTAATGCTCTTCCAGTTACAAATACTGCTTCAGTATTCACAATATCAGGAGTAATGACTTTTCTATCAAATCCAAAGATGTCAGTTAGATCAAACATTTTTGTCTCATCATTAATATATAGAGTCGTCATTGTACTGCCAGGTCTTAGTAATGACTCTGACTGTCTATCAATTTGAGATGATGATAATCTATTTACCTGTGTAAATGCAGGAGGTACTAAATCATCTACACCTGATGGTGTTTGAGATATACTACCATTACCATTAACATCTAATTCACCTGTTTGATTATTAGTACCAGCATCATATGTACCAGAATTAACACCATCAATTTTATTAATCTTCCATTGTGGATTCTTAGTAGATACATCACCTAGTAAATTAATATCATGTACTTCTGCAGAATATATGAAAGAGTTATCATGTAACTCCATGAATGCATATAATGGGAATGCATCAAACTCAAATACGCCAGTACCACCAACACCTGGAGTATAACTATTTGGTGAATCATATCTTCCTGTGCCATCTGCTATCTGTTGGAACCATGCTTTCATAGTTACACTGTTATATCCAACAGAGAATTGTGTTCCTATTCCAGCAGATACACTATCAGCACCACTAGAATCAAACTTAGCATCAGATAATGGTAATGTTACTTCAGTACCATCACTTACTTTAAATAATTTAATTGGTATTGTATAATAAGTAGTTTGGTTTCCACCTGTTGGTGTATTTGTATATGTTTGTTGTTCTCCTGCAAATCTTACAAACACCTCAGTTTCATAATCAGCAGCATTACCATCATTATTTACAAACACTGCTTTAATGAATACGTTGTTTGCAAATACAGCTAACTGACCATTTTCAGGACTCTTATTTCCAGTATATATTGGTGCTTCAGATTGTAAGAAATAAGTTGATTTAGCGAGATAAGGAGAAATAGTTGTATTATCTAAATTTGACCATCTTGGTTCAGCACCATTATTAGGATTAATAGTTCCTAATTCTGTTGCTGTTCTTTCAATACATGTAACAGTTGATGGATCATTCTTAACAAGTTGTATCTCTGAACAATTACCACTGTAACTACCTTTAGGATAAGCTATTCTAAAATCTTGAGTATAAGGAAGTATTCTTCCAAACCAATCTTCACCTTGTTCTAATCCTCTATAACTTATTGATTGGTTATATTCATGCCAATCAAGATAAACATATTCAGATTCTGGTAGAACAGTAACATTAACTGGTGAACCATTTCTTAGTTCTGTAATAAGTTGAGTCCAATTAGTATCTGCTTTTAACCATCCTGTTAATTCACCTGTAAGAGAATTATATTGTGGTCTATGTGGAGTGAATCCCATTCTCCAATTAGCTCTCTGTCCACCACTTTCAGTCGGTATTGGATTTAAGAATTTAAAATATGATATAGGTCCTGATACTGCATTAGGTGATGCAGCTATCATACTCTTTTGTGATAATCTAACATCAAATGTACCACTAGTACCAAAGAAATCTGCTGGTGGGAATGGCTCAGTATCTTGATTAGCAATAATTTTAGTTGGATCTAATTTTCTAGTATATTTTAATTCATGTCTATCACCTTGTATATACATTAACATATCAACTGAAGAACCAGTTATAGCATTACTTGCTGCACCTAAATTATTACCAATATAAGTATTCCAAATCTTATCATATATTACTTTTGCTTTATAATCTCCTACATCTAAATTAGCAGCTGCTCTAGTTAGTTCATCTACAATAAAGACAGGTTGTACTGTTATTGTTACACCATTTGCTATTCCATTACCAGATTGATCTCCTTGTGGTTGATCTAATGTAAGATCATAATTATTTCCATTTGCAACTATTGATAATATTTTACCACCAACAATATTATCAGTATTGACATTACCATTATAACTACCAAGAACTACATCACCAGTTCTAATTAAACTAATAAAACCACTATCTACAGTAATTACTGTACTTGTATCTGCAGTAGGAGCTTGTGTTGAAAAAGTAAGTGGTTCTAATATTAGAGTATCGAATGTTCCATCAGGATCTATTTTCTTTAATCTACGTATTTGACCATTTTGATTTGCTTTAATATTTGGCATATAAACAAATCCATTACCTCTACATGCTGTACATTTAGTAAAGTTAAGTTCACAGAATCCATCTGCAGTTACTGATACTTGTCTTGGAATAATAATCTTCTTGTTAGGTATATCAACTCCTCCACCACTAGTAATATTAGTTTTAGGATATATTCCCATTAAAGTAGTATAATCACCAGAAGAACCTAATTGTTTAACATCTGATGTCTCAGAATATACATTAACAGTACCTTCGTCACCACCATCAATATACATTGAAGTACCATACTTATATAAAACTTGTGGTGATTGTAAATCAGGTGCTTGTCCATCACCTATTCTAACTTCATATTTAAATCTAAAGAATGGATCACCCATAGAAGGTACATCCAATTTGTTTTCAATAACGAACGTATGTACTAC
>Ga0115012_10001656_pt1 | contig 12904 bp, 10 predicted proteins | sample TroAtlMetagenome_FD_88706 | JGI IMG/M metagenome (GOLD analysis project Ga0115012, IMG submission 88706) | Marine eukaryotic phytoplankton communities from Atlantic Ocean - Tropical Atlantic ANT10 Metagenome | ecosystem: Environmental > Aquatic > Marine > Oceanic | place: Tropical Atlantic...
ATGTCGTGTTGCACCTTGCTTCGTTGTCCCAACGCTTCCAACGTTTCGTGAAGACCGAGAACATCCATTTGATCCGCCGCGGATGCCCCGATGCGGGTGTCGGAATACTGTTCCTTCGCGGCCCCACCCCCACGCTTGTCTGCTTTGCGGGCTCGAGCTTGATCGACCAAGATCTGCCGCACGGCTCGAGCGGCCATGGCCAAAAAGTGCTTCCTCGAGTCAAAAGCCATGTCGCGCAGGTTAACCATCCGCAGAAAGGCTTCATTGGCCAGATCATCGGTCTGCAGGGTGATCCCCACCTTCTCTTGACGAAGACGGGCATGAGCAATGCGCCTGACCTCATCCAAGAGCAACATCCAGAGTTCGCCCTCAGCGTCGCGATCCCCGGCTTGTGCGGCTTGAATCAACTGAACCGTATTGTGATGTGTGGAGTCTTCGGACACCGTGCACTCCTCTGCAGAAGAGCCACCTACGGGACTCGAACCCGTGACCTAAGCTTTACGAAAGCTTCGCTCTACCAACTGAGCTAAGGCGGCCAAGAAAGGCCTGTCTTCACATCCGGATGCATCATCTAAGCACCCCCGAGGTGCATGCATCAGGATGTGAACGAAAGTCATCAGTTCACGAACTGCAGGACAGATCCACCCGGCAAATCGAGAGCCCCGTGCAAGGCAGCCGCCGCATCGGCCAAATCCGATTCGTCAGCGAGCTGAACCAGCGAAAGGACTGAGGCAACTTGGTCTGCAGTGGTTTGGTTGCCGAAGCTTCGAACCGAAGCGGTGGCATACCCCAAGAGTTCAATCTGTTCTGAACCCGTGGCATCCAAAGCGGCATCAATAAGGGCCACTTGGGCTTCCGATGTGTCCATTTCCGAAAGGCCCTCAGCAATCAACATACGGAGTCCGCCGGAACGCGACTGGAGGGCATCGAGGTACGTCGACAATGCTTCTTGAGGATTGAGGACATCACCACGGGTGCCTGCCGCCAGGGCGTTGACTGCTTCGGTGGCTTCGATGGCATAGATCAATGCAGCAGTCTCATCGAGGCTGCCGCCAGAGGCCTGAGCCATCAACTGATTCATGGCGGAAAGACGACCAGAACCCGAGGCGTTGCGATCGATGGCCATGACCGAACCTCCGGCCGGGAAGGCGGCCCGCATTGCAGGAAGATCAACGCCAGTCGCGAAGACCAGAACGGGCGACGCCGCAGTTCGAGCCGAGGCTCGCAGGCTTCGCAAGTTGGAATCAACCCGCGAGGCATCCACGTCCATCACGACCAAGTCGACCACGGAGGCATTGTTCATCGCGTCGGTCAAACCATCCACAGTTGTCGCGGAAGCAAGAACCACGTAGCCGGCGTCTACCAGACCAGCACTTGCCACTTGAGCATCTTCCTCGGTCGCAGCCACCACCACAGCGGATGGCTGTCCGTAGCCTTGGATGGCGTTGGACAGTTCAGCCATCACCACAGGTTCATCGCCAAAGCTAGCTCGTGGCTGGGCTTCGGCAACGATGATGGCGGCTTCAATTCGAACACGCCGGTCGGGGTAACGCAAAGCTTGCCGGAGCGGTCCACCAAACTCTTCTCCAGAGAACAGGCCCATGTCACCAGTGGTGATGGCCAATGCGGCCAAAGCATCGCGGACCAGAGCGGTATCGTTCTCGCCGAGACCCAAAGCCAGCACTTGCTGGCCAATGCCGGTGCCAAAAACCGTGGCATAGAACTGAGGGGAACGATCTTGGTCGCCGTACACCGGGTCGGTGACGCCAGCCGTCTCGGCACGATTCTCACGGCGGAGATTCGCGGCGGCATACAGAGCCACGCCGTAATCATTGTTCGGATCCAAGGCGACCGACCGGGCCGCGGCTTGCATCGAACGAATGCTGTGATAAATCTCAGTGGCCACAGGGGTGCCTTGGAGACCGGTGAAATCGTCGTACGCCCAGATCATGTTTTCCGCGTCAGCGGGATAAGGCAACAAAGATGCAAACCCCTTGAAATGACTGACGGACAAGTCGGCCCAAGCCGCGGAAAGCGAGACCGAAGTGTTGGCGCCGAGTGAACGGAGGGCCACTTCAGCAGCCTCGCGCACGTCCATCGTGTTCGTAGAATCTTCTGCCAGCCCACGCAGAGCAGGAACCGCATGCTCGTAACCGATCTCGGTCAACATGCCACAAATGGTTTGCTGGGTCGCGGCATCCAGAGATTCCATGGCCGTGCAAAGTGGGTACACCGAGGTGCGACCAATCTTCACAATCAAGTCACGACAGGACAACGCAAGCGCGGTGTCTTTGCCCGAGACGATTTCTGCCAAGAGGGCAGAAACAGCGTACTCACCCGCGGCTTCGAGGCGGCGTTCAGCGATCATCCGCTGGCGCAACGTGCCGGCCAACATCTCAACGGCTTCTTGAATGCGTTGGGGATCTCGGGCCAAGGCCAAGCGGCCCGACTCGATGCGGGTCATCAATTCACCTGCGATGACTTCCAGCGAATCCACCCGTGCGGCCCGCTGCAATGCGGTATCCAAACGGTCGCGATTGAACTCAGGGCCGTCCACAACGGAAGCGAGATCGGTTCCGGAAGCCGTGTTCAAGAGTTGCTCGGCGTACCCAGACGCCAAGTCCGTGCGAGCGATGTTGGTGTAATGGATGAACTCCTCAAGCAGCGTGGCAGCATCCTGTCCACGAGCGGGGCTCGTCCACCCAGCCAGGATTCCAAAACAAAGGGCAAGCAGGGCCGAACGGGTACGGGCGGGATGCATCTGTGGAATTCCTCCATCGATCCGCCGCAGACTGGACGGATGAAGGGCAAATCCTACTGGACACACCCCCCTGCTGCCAACGGGGAAGGCCAGACTGCATAGACTCAAAAGCCATGTTGAGCGTCTTATTGGCTTCCAGCACCCCCTTTGCCCAGACCGTGGTGGCCTATGACCCAGGCCAGGGGGCAAATCCTGAGTATCTCACGCCAGAAACCGCCTTGGGAGCACCCACCCGGCTGTCCGGAGCGTGCCTGAACTTCCCGGGATGCGTCACCCCGCTCTCGCCGGCCTTCTGCCCTGAGGAGCTGGTGGCGGTCGGTATTGGCGGGGAACTGGTCCTCGCCTTTGACCATCCAGTGGCGGACGATCCCCAGAACCCCTTTGGCGTTGACCTCTTGGTGTTCGGAAATGCGTTTTTTAGCGATCCGACCCTGGAAGGCCTCGCCATTGGCTCTTTGTTCTCGGAGGGCGGGACCATCGAAGTAAGCCCCGATGGCGAGATCTGGGCGGAAGTCCAAGGGGCCCCCGATGGAGACATCCCCACCCTCGGATATCTGGACGCCACCGCGTACCAGTTGGAGCCCGGACTGGTGCCGTCTGATTTCACCCTCCCGCCCGATCCGGACTTGGTGGGGCAATCCAACATGTCTTGGGAGGAACTCTTGGCTTTCTACGGGCGCTCTGGCGGTGGCACTCCGGTGGATCTTGCCGGAACTGGGTTTGATGCGATCCAATTTGTGCGAATCAGCCTCCCCGAGGGCGGCAGCGCCATCGAGATCGATGCCGTGGCCGATGTCCGGGCTCCATCCACCGGAGATGTCAATGGCGACGGTGCAACCACCTTCCAAGATGTCCTTGAGATCTTGGCCGCTTGGGGGACCACCGGACCCGCAGACTTGGACCACGACGGAGAAGTGGGCTTCTCCGATCTTCTGATTGCGTTGGCCGGCTCTTGAAACGGGGTTGGACGCTGGTTGAACTGCTGGTGGCCATTGCGGTCGTGGCGATCCTGAGCGGACTGCTGCTCCCTGCCGTGCAGCGAGCCCGAGGCACCGCCCAAGCCACCGTCTGCAAATCCAATCTCCGCACCATCACGATGGCGGCTTTGGACTACACCCAGGCTTTTGATCACGCACCGGCGGCGATGTGGCGCAAAGAAAATGGTCACGGTGGTGTGACCACCATGCAGTGGGATTGGACCGTGCAACCCGATGGCACGTGGTCCCTCGGGGTGATTGGGCAAAGACTTGATCGACCCCTTGATGATCTGGCATGCCCCTTGTGGACCGGACCAACCCCTGAGGACGACAGCAATCAACCGCCGTTTACGGGGTACAACTACAACACGTCCTTTGTGGGTGGCGAAGCGCCTTTTCCCGCCGTGGGTTTTCAAGCCATTCGGGTGGGAGTCGCACCAAGCGGTTGGCAACACACCGGAGCCGTCATGTTCGGGATTGGTGGGTGGTCTGGTGGCACCAACCGGTACATGCGAGCGCCCGGCAACCATGAATTCGTTGGTGCGGCGACCTGTTGTGCGGGGGCGCAGTCTTTCCAGCATGTCGGCGACCGAACCCATTTTTCGAAACTCGATGGTTCGGTTGGGGTATCCGCAGCGCCGTCTGACGGAGGGCACGACCAAGGCTACGCAGCCCAAATCTTGGACCACCCCAACAATGGGTTCTTGTCAGATGATGACCGGGCCTACGACCCTGGTCCTCGCTAACGCCGATGAAAACGACGTTCCAAATCCTCCACCGGAATGCGAATGGTGGTGGGACGTCCATGGGGGCAATTGGTTGAACGCTCGATGGCCTCTCGTTGGGCAAGCAGATCTTCGAGCTCTGCATCACTGAGACGATCCCCCGCTTTGATGGCGGCCTTGCACGCCATCATGTCCAAGACTTCATCGAGCGCGGCTTCGGGCTCGGGAGGAAGGTGTTTGCTGACCGCGCGGGACAAGAGATCTTCCACAAAGGGGCCCGGGGAGACTTTGCGCTCAAGCAACAACACTGGGAAGGATTGGACCGCCGCCGAACCTGGCCCCAACTCAACCACTTCGATGCCCAAGCGCGTCAGGAGCGGCTGCCACTGAGGCAGCAACTCCACCGCTTCGGCTCCGATCTGAATGGGCTCGGGAACCAGCAAGGCCTGCCTTGGCAACTCACCCTGTCCCACACGATCTTTCAGACGCTCAAACATCATGCGTTCGTGCAAGGCGTGCTGATCGATGACCACGAGCGCATCGGCTTCTTCGAGCACCAAGAAGCTGTCACGCAACACCAGGATGCGTTCCACGGCACGAACCGAACGCGTCACCGGTCCAAAATCAAATCCGGGCGCCTTCTCCGACGTTGGGGACGAAGACAGTCCGGTCTCCAAACCCGCCGCGGACGACGGGGAGATGTTGCTGGGAGCTCTCGCGGGCCACGCGGTTTTTACTTCATCCAGCTGCTGAGGCAGTGGCATTTTTGGCACCAAGTTGGCCTGATCGAGCGCACGACGCACGGCCATTCGAATCATCGAGAACAGTGCTGAACCATCACTCAGACGGACTTCAGACTTGGTCGGATGCACATTCACATCAATGCGATCAGGTGGTACCGAAAGCCACAAGACAACCGGCGGCAGCGTTGTGGGCTCAATCAGGCCACGGAGCCCCTCCCGTATGGCGTGGGTCAACGACCGGTCGAGAATCGGACGACCGTTCAGGATCAGATGCACCCCACGGGTGCCATGCCGGGCAAATTCCGGGCGGGCCAAGCACCCCACCAACTGCCCCGCGGCTTCTTCAGCCTCGAGGTTGAGCAGGGCGTCAACCGGTATCCCGGTCACCGCGCCGACGCGCTGGGTGGTGTCTTCATTGGCGGGATAGTCGAAGCGTCTTTTGCCATCCACCACAAACCGCAACCCCACCGTCGGATGAGCGAGGGCCATGGACGTCAACGTCTCTCCCACTCGCATCGCTTCGGCGCGCGGAGATTTCAAAAATGCCGCCCGGGCCGGAATGTTGTGAAACAAATCTTCTGCTTCAACGATCGTGCCCTGCGCACCAGACCAAGGCCGAACGTCGCCCATGCGACCACCTTCGACGCGGATCTCTCCCCCCTCCTTGGCGTCTTTGCATTGAGAGCGAACGGTCAACCGTGAAACCGCACCGATGGAAGCCAGCGCCTCTCCACGAAATCCCATCGTCAGAATGGCATCCAAATCATGCACGGTGGCAATCTTGCTGGTGGCATGCGGAGAAACCGCCAAGCTCAATTCATCCCGGGCGATCCCGAGACCATTGTCACGAACAGAGATCAGTGATCGCCCACCATCGGTGATGTGAACTTCGATTTGGGTCGCACCTGCATCCACCGCATTTTCGACCAGCTCCTTCACCGCACCCGCAGGACGCTCCACCACTTCTCCGGCGGCAATTTGATCCACCAAAACACGGGGCAAGGGACGAATCGGCATGGTCGACAGCGTATGTCGAATTCACTCAGTCGCGGGTTCGGGCCACCACCGGAATGTGTCGCCCCGGGCCGAACGCCTTGGGTGACACCTTCAAGACCACCGGAGCCTGGCGACGTTTGAATTCACTGCGTTGCACCATGGGCAAAATCTCGCCAACCAAATCCGGTTCGGGCAGAACATCTTCGGCAACACCTTGCTCAATCCACGCTTCAAGAACCCGGTCCAAACGGTCGTACGTCGGCAGACTGTCCGCATCTTGCTGGTCGGGACGAAGTTCGGCGGAGGGCGGCTTCGTGATCGTGCTTTCAGGAAGCGGTGGCTCATCAAAGCCGAACCGCTGTGGGTGACGGTTGATGTGGACGGCCAGTTCATAGCACTTGGATTTGAACACATCCCCCAGAGGCAACAGCGCACCGCACATGTCGCCATAGAGCGTGGAGTAGCCCACCGCCAATTCACTCTTGTTACCTGTAGCCAAAGGGAGGAGTCCTTGGGCATTGGCCAATCCCATCACCAACACCCCGCGGGCACGAGCTTGCAAATTTTCATCCGTCACCCCGCCCACCTCGCCCAAAGCAGGCTGCAACGATTGTCGAAGTGCCTCGTGAATGGGCTCGATCCCAATTTCATGCAAGTGCACCATGCCAAGGCGAGCCGCCAGGTCGCGAGCATCATCGAGCGAGCCAGACGATGAATAGCGGCTGGGCATACAAATGCCATGCACGGCCTCTGGGCCCAACGCGATGGCCGCAAGGGTGGCGACCAAGGCACTGTCCAAGCCTCCCGACAATCCCAACACCACCGATTCATGCCCAGTCTTTCGCACGTACCCAGAAATACCGCATGCCAGCGCGTGCACCAATTCATCCAGGGGATCGGGTTCAGAGTGGCTTTCCAAACTGCCCCAGTCCAGAGCCGTCATGCCGGCTTGCCAACCGGCGTTCAGTCGAGTGAGCGAGCCGTTGGGTTCGGCGACCATCACCCGGCCATCGAAGAGCAATTCGTCGTGCGCGCCGAACTGGTTCAACACCACCACCGTTGCACTGGCCTGCTGCGCCACTTGCCGCAACCGGTCTTGTTGAGCCCGCGCCTTACCGCTCACAAAAGGACTGGCCGAGACACTCACAATCAATTCAGCATCGACCTTGGAGAGTGGATCACGTACGTACCCGGAAACTCCCGCGTCAGCGCCATGCCATAGATCTTCACAACACAAGACCGCAACTGCTTTGCCTTCAAGATCGAAATGCAGCACTTCCTCACCAGAATCAAACCAACGGTCCTCATCGAAGACGTCATAGCCGGGCAACAACCACTTGTCGTGGAATGATTCAATCACACCCTTTCGCAGCAACGCGACCGCGTTGCGCAGGCCTCGGGGCCCCGGAACCGCCCGCGGGGTGCCTACCAAGATTGGGGGACCGTCCAACGTAACTGAGGCCAATTGGGCCAGTGATGCTTCGGCGGCCGCCACAAATCCATCACGCAACAACAGATCTCGCGGGGCATACCCCGTGATGGCCATTTCTGGCACCACCAGCAAGGACGCTCCCATAGCCCGGGCTTCGTCGTGCAAACGCAAAATGCTTTCGCGATTCCCAGTGAGATCGCCCACAAGCGGATCAGGATGGCCAAAGAGGATCTTCAAGATGCAGAATACTAGCCCGGTCTCCCCCCAAAACAACACCGACCGCTCCTTGAAAGAGCGGTCGGTGCGAAGGGGGGTTGGACGGGGAAAGTCAGTTGATGATGGAAGTGCAATCTTCGATGGCATCGATCACCTGACGAACGGTGAACGGCTTCCGAATGCAACCGGCGTAGCCCTTGCGGAGATACGTCTCGTTGCGGGGATCGGCGGTGCGACCGCAGACCGCAATGAAGTCAGTCGTCCGGTCATCGTTGGCTTGCATGGCCTGGACAATCTCAGCGCCACCGGGCAGGGAGGTATCCAAGAGAACAACATGGGGAGCGAAGCGTTCACACTCGATTCCCGCAACAAACGTGTTTTCGCACCCACGCAGCTCGTAGCCAGTGTTGTCGCCCAGCACCTTGAGCAAGGTGTCACGGGTGGCCACATCGCTTTCGACGACCAATACCCGGGTGGTTCCGGTCATCAGACCATCCAGCGGGATGCCGTGCTGCTTCATGAATTTGATCAGGCTGCTCTTGGGGATCCGCCGGTCTTTGGAACCGGGGATTCGGTATCCCTCGATGTCACCCTTGTCGAACCATTTGCTCACCGTTCGTGCCGCGACATTGCAGATCTTGGCAACTTCACCGGTGGTCAAAACTTCTTTTTGTTCCTGAAAATCGCTCATCACGAATCACTCCAGTGCGGCCATGGGAACCGCGGCTGGTACCTGTGTCGGATGAATCAATGAGGAGGTTTCGTCGACGTGTGACGAATTTTACTTTTCTTCGGCACCGTCCGAGAATGACGCGACGTGCTCAAGGAATCCATCGACATCCTCGGTGGTGGTATCAAAAGAGCACATCAAGCGGTGCATGGCCTCCCGGGCGTCACCAAATGGATAAAAGCCGGTCCGGGCCAACATCCAATCACGCAGGTCATGTGGAGGACACACAAACACGCCGTTGGCTTCCACCGGGTGCACTGGGGTCAAACCTTGATCGGTCAAACCAGCGCCCAAGCGGGCGGCCATGGCATTGGCATGGGCGGCGTGCTTCAACCAAGATCCGTCACGCAGTGTCGCCTCAAACATCGCGGTCACAACCCGATGTTTGCTGAGCAAGTGCCCCGTCGACTTCCGCAAATATGGAAATCGCGAAGCCCCCCGGCGCGCGGCCTCACCATCGCCCTGAGGAAAGAACACCACGGCTTCCCCGAAAGCCAATCCATTCTTGGTGCCACCAAACGACAAGACGTCAATGCCCGCCTCGCCCGCCAGAGCGTTGGGCGCCACACCAAGACTGGCCACGGCGTTGGCGAATCGAGCGCCATCACAATGCACCAAATAGCCAGCGTTGTGAGCCAGATCGGTCAGGGCCCGAATTTCGTCCGGCCGATACACGGTGCCAAACTCGGTTGGATTGGAGATGGTGACCACACCGGGGGCGGGTTGATGCACATCCCCGCGTCCGTTCTCGGCGATGAAATTCACATCAGCCGGAACCAATTTCGACGGATGGGAGGAAAATACGGTGGTTCGACACAACGTGATCCGTTCGGGGGCGGTGGATTCATCGTCGTTCCAGTGGGCATGCCGATGGCAGACCACCCGCTGCCAAGGTTCGGTCAGACTGGCGATCGCAAGCGTGTTGGCCGCGGTACCCGTCGCCACGAAGAACACTTCGACTTGCGACGCAAACAGTTCACGAAATGCTTCGGTCGCACGCTGGGTCCATGGATCATCTCCATATCCCTCCGCATGGCCCGAATCCAAACTTTGAAGCGCGGTGATGGCTTCTGGAACCAAGCCAGAATTGTTGTCGCTGCGAAAAGTACGCATGGTTCAGACAGTAGGACCAGAAGCCCGAACCGCATCGTCCAAATTGAATTTGGCGTCGTTGGTGCGGAATTTTTCGGCCAGTGCGGTCGCCGCTTGGTCGTACGCCACTGGATCCGACCAAGTGGACCGGGGGTCAAGAAGTTCGGCTGGCACACCAGGAACAGTTTCTGGAGTCAACAGGCCGAAAATCGGATGGGGCTGACAGGGAACGTTGTCCAAAGATCCATCCAAGATGGCATGCACCATGGCCCGGGTGTGCGCCAAGGGGAATCTGGAGCCAACGCCGTAGCCTCCACCACTCCAACCGGTGTTCAACAGCCAGACTTTGGTGCCGTGTTCCGCAATACGGTCTGCGAGCATTCGGGCATAAAACACCGGAGGGCGAGGCATAAATGGACCACCGAAGCATGGCGAGAAGTTGGGCACGGGTTCGGTCACTCCCGCTTCGGTACCAGCCAATTTTGAGGTGTATCCGTTGACGAAGTAGTACTGAGCTTGTTCGGAGGTCAACCGGGAAATCGGAGGAAGGACTCCAGTAGCGTCAGCGGTCAGAAAGATCACATGACGCGGGTGACCCGCGACAGAAGGCTGCAGTGCACCCTCCATAAACCGAATGGGGTACGTGACCCGCGTGTTCTCGGTAACAGATCCGTCGTCGTAGTCAGGTTGCCGGTTGGGCTGCAGGACGACGTTCTCGAGCACACTTCCAAATCGAATCGCGTTCCAAATTTCAGGCTCCCCCTCTTCCGAGAGCCGGATGCACTTGGCGTAGCACCCGCCTTCAACGTTGAAGACACCATCGGCCGACCAACCATGCTCGTCATCACCAACCAGAGCCCGTTCAGGATCTGCAGAAAGAGTGGTCTTTCCCGTGCCCGAAAGGCCAAAGAACAACGCCACATTTTCGGCATCCTCACGGTCCACATTGCATGAACAGTGCATCGGGAAGACCCCTGAGTCGGGGAGGTCGTGGTTCATGGCGTAGAAGATCGACTTCTTGATTTCCCCGGCATAACGCGTGCCCACAATCAAAACCATCTTGCGTTCCAGAGATTGGAAGATGGCAATCTTCCCGCTCACCCCCACGGCGGCGGCCTGCTCCGGACTCAACTCCAGAGCACCAGCGTCGAAAATGGTCCAATCAGGGGCAAAGCTGGGATCAGTGCCTTCCGAAGGAATAAAAAGTGTGCTGGCGAACAACGTGTGCCACGCCTCTTTGGCCACCACACTGACCCGGCAGCGGTAACGTTCGTCGGCGCCAGCAAATCCATCAAAGCGGTACAAATCATCGCAAGAGCCCAGATATTCTCGGACGATGGACTCCAACTTTGAAAATTGTTCCGGGGTGCACGGCTGATTCACTTTGCCCCAGTCAATATTGCCGTGGATGCCTGGTGTGTCTTCGAGATATTTGTCACCGGGCGATCGACCAGAACGGGAGCCGGTGTGGACATTCAGGGCCCCATTTGCCGCCAAATGGCCTTCACCACGCTGGACAGCTTGTTCGACCAGATCTGCGACCGGCAAATTGGTGTGAACCGTCCGGCCATCGAGGAAAATAAGTCTGTCGTCAGCGGTTGTGGGCATGCTTGATTCCGGGGGGGTCGCGATTCGATCATTCTACGCCCACAGGAGCGCTTTGACACGATTGCCGCAGCCTCGCGGCTCCAGTAGAATCGGCTCCTTGCCTCTGGCGGCAGTAGCTCAGTTGGTTAGAGCGTCGGATTGTGATTCCGGATGTCGGGGGTTCGAGTCCCCTCTGCCGCCCTTGAAGACGTCCGCAATCCTGCGTACGCTCTACGACCTGCCCTCCACGGGTGCACCTCTGGCGAGGTAGCTCAGTTGGTAGAGCACCGCATTGAAAATGCGGGTGTCGGCGGTTCAAGTCCGCCTCTCGCCACTTCAGATCGCCGCCCTTTGGGGCGGCGGTTTGCGTTTCTGCAGTGCCGTGCCGGTCTTATGCCGCGTCCCGACCCGACGCGGGGTAATGCCGCTCAATGGCTTCATGCAACTCTGAACGCATGGCCAACATTGGCTCGGAGACCAGGCCCAAAACGTTGGTGACAAATCGGTGGGCGGAAACCAAGCCCAATGGAGTGGTGCAATACGACAGCCTTTCCCCCTGCCGAGAAACCGGCAGGATGTTGAACTGTCGCGCCCTTCGTGGGGTCACCAACTGCTTCGCTTCCTTTTCTGGGTAAAGGCGACGAGGGTCAACCCTTCCTCCCCACTGCGACATTTGGGCGGCCCAAGCAGCCTCCACCGCCGCGGGATCAACACCAGCATGTTCTTCAGCCAACGCGCCAAGTGGCCTTGCGGGGCTTGATTCTTGCAGTTTGAGCAGCCGTGCAAGTTCGTTCGGCTCAAGCTCACCGGCGGCACACAACAGATCTCCAATGCGGGTACTGGTCGTCATGCACCGAGCATCGGACGAGATGACATCAAGGTTCACGCATCGAACGGAATCACATCCAATTCGCGTCCGGCCGCGCCGAAGGGTCGGATCATTCCGGCGAACTGGACCAATTCCGGTCCGAGAAAGCTGAGGGAACTCTTTTCAAGCCCCCAATTGATCTGGGTTCAGATCCTGAAGATCTTCGGGGACGAACAGGCCGTCTTTCCGAATCACCTCGCCATCAAAAGAAATGGTGCCACCGCCATAATCGGACCTTTGGATCAGAACCATGTCCCAGTGGATGGAGGATTTGTTCCCATTGTTTGCGTCTTCATAGGCGTTGCCCGGCGTGAAGTGCAAACTGCCCGCGATCTTTTCATCGAAAAGAATGTCGTTTTGCGCATGCATGATGAATGGGTTGAAGCCGATGGCGAACTCCCCAATAAACCGAGCGCCTTCGTCGGTGTCGAAGATTGCTCCCAAATGCTCAGCGCCTGTGTCGGCGCCGTGCTCCACAATTTTGCCATCCTTGAACACCAGACGGACATTGGCAAAGTCATTCCCTTGGTAGCGGGTGGGCGTGTTGTATTGGATCACTCCGTTGACCGAATCCCGGATCGGGGCGGTAAAAATCTCACCGTCGGGGATATTCATGTTGCCACAGCATGGGATCGACGGAATGTCTTTGATCGAGAACGTCAGGTCGGTGTCGCCCGGCCCGCAGATGTGCACCTGATCGGCCGCGTCCATTCGGGCCTTCAATGGTTCAACCGCCTGAGCCATGCGGGCGTAATCCATGGTGCATACCCGAAAATA
>Ga0115012_10001657_pt1 | contig 12904 bp, 10 predicted proteins | sample TroAtlMetagenome_FD_88706 | JGI IMG/M metagenome (GOLD analysis project Ga0115012, IMG submission 88706) | Marine eukaryotic phytoplankton communities from Atlantic Ocean - Tropical Atlantic ANT10 Metagenome | ecosystem: Environmental > Aquatic > Marine > Oceanic | place: Tropical Atlantic...
CGTTAGTATTTTAAATTCCATCATCCTATCTTTACACCAGTCCTTTGCTGCATCCCATTTTGCTTGGTTCTTAGCATACTCCATCACTTCTCTTACATATTTTCTATTCTTAGTCTTCTGAATCTTTGGTTCAGTGCATTGTCTTTTGGGTTTTACTTCAATAATATATTTCTTAGGTTTCCCTGAGTTATCTTTTACTTTAACATAAAAGTCAGGAAAATATCTATGTAATCTATTGTCAAGTGGTGATCTATATGGGATAATAACCTCTTCACTACCCCATTCAATGATGTTGTCGTTCTTGTCACAATATGCCATAAAGACTTTTTCCCAAGAACTACGATAAATAATGTTACGATAGTCCCCTCTATACTTTTTTATATTAGAAGGTCTAAACTTTCCTGAACGAGCCATATATCGTATAAGATCCCGTTAGGTATTTATTGTGCCAGCTTACCCAAGAGTAAAAAAAACTGAACGAATTCGTAGTCTATTCCAAAAGGTTGCTACTACAAACCATTATGAGGTGTTCTTTAATGGGTTTGGTTCAATGAAAAGACTGAGAGGTTATATTACTTCTAAGTCGCCTAGAGTTAGTAATTTCTTTATTAGTAGAGATCTTGGATTGTTATGTAATAGTGCTGAATTACCTGCAACTTCTTTTGCTACTTCACAAGTTGAAGGTCAGAGGATGGGTATAGTTGAAAAGATGGCTCATACCAGAGTATTTACTGATGCAACCTTTACATTCTATGTTGATAGTGATTATAGGGCATTACAATTCTTTGAGTTATGGCATGAATTTATTGCGTCTGGATCTCATTATGGTTCTGAAAGTGATCAAATAGATAGGACTCATATTGCATATTATCATAGAATGCAGTATCCTGAAGAATATAAAGTAGATACTATAAGAATACAAAAATTTAATAAAGACCATTTTAGAAGTGTTGAATATACTTTCTTGAATGCTTTTCCAGTTGCTGTATCTTCAATGCCTGTTTCTTATGACGGAAATAATGTGCTTGAATGTCAGGTAACCTTTACTTATGATAGATATTACTTTGGTCCAATAAATTCTTTGGATCGCAGAGTATTTAATTCTGCATACAAAGAAGTAGATACAGGAACTAGTGTTGGTAATGATCCTGTTAAGAGTACCGATTCTTCAGAAGAAGTTGATACTCAATATCCAGGAATGGTAGATGGGCAGATGGATTTAGATGGAACAGAGAGTGATTCTGAGGTATACAAAAAAATGCTGACAGAACCAGAAAGTACTTTCCCTAAGACATACATCGCTTAAATATGCTATACTATATAAATCAGTGAATACTTGTACATGGGATTAGCACAAGATTTGAAGTCGGGGACTAAACAGTCTCACTCAGCAGCAGAGAACACAAAGTTTGTTTCATCATTCCTTCGTGGAGTAGTGAATAGAGATAAGTATAGGCAACTCGTTGCTAACTACTACTTCATCTATCAAGCGATGGAAACAGAGGTTAAACGACTAAAGAATAATTCTTATGTTGGACCTCTTAATATAAAAGAACTTAATAGACATGATGCTTTAGCAAAAGACTGTGAGTATTTCTTTGGACAGGATTGGAGAAAGAATATCTACCCTACTGAAGCATGTCAACAATATGTTAACCGTATTCGTGAGGTAGCACATGACGAGGTTGAACTTCTTGTGGGTCATCATTACACTCGTTATCTTGGTGATTTGTCTGGAGGTCAGATACTTAGAAATATTGCTTTCAACGCACTCAAGTTAGACGATGGTGGTTTGGACTTCTATGATTTTCCTTTGATAGAAAATAAGAAGGAGTTTAAAAATAACTATCGTGCTACACTAAATACACTGCCTGTGACAGAATCACAGGTCTCTGCTATCGTTTCAGAAGCAAACTATGCATTTCGTTTGAATATGTTTATGTTTGAAGAGTTGGATGGCAATGCATTCAAATCCACAATAGCTTACCTATGTGGTATAATTAAAGGAAAAACTGATGCCACTACCTAAGATTAATGCACCAACTTATGAGTTGGTGATTCCTTCATCTAATAAGAAGATTAAGTATAGACCATTCTTGGTTAAAGAAGAAAAGATTCTTGTCATTGCTATGGAAAGTAATGATATACAAGATATTGCTAGAGCAGTTAAACAGGTTCTAGGAAATTGTATTATTACTAGAGGGATTAAGATTGATAAGTTATCTACTTTTGATATTGAATATTTGTTCCTTAATGTTAGGGGTAAGTCTGTAGGTGAAACAGTAGAAGTATTAGTAACTTGTAATGATGATGGGGAAACCCAAGTTCCAGTTACTGTAGACTTAGATTCGATTAATGTTACATTTGATCCAGAACATGATAAAGATATAAAATTGGATGAGAAACTAACTATGAGGATGAAGTATCCTTCACTTGATCAGTTTATTAAAGAGAACTTTGCCGTAGATGGTGTTGGGTTTGAGCAGTCTATTGATATGATTGCTGGTTGTGTTGATATGGTCTTTAATGAAGATGAGACTTGGACTGGGGCAGATTTTACCAAGAAGGAAATGATTGAGTTTCTAGAAGGTTTAGGATCTAAACAGTTTAAAGCATTGGAGAAGTTCTTTGTTACTATGCCTAAACTTAGTCATGAATTTACTGTTACTAATCCTAATACTAAAGTAGAGAATAATATTAAATTGGAAGGGTTAGCAGCTTTTTTCAACTAGCGATGTTGCATGAAGATCTTGTATCATACTACAGGATTAACTTCGCTCTCATGCAGCATCATAAATATAGTTTGAGTGATATTGAAAATATGATCCCGTGGGAACGGGAGATATACATTAGTTTATTGAGACAGCATATTGAGGATGAGAATTTAAAAGCACAGCAACAAAATGGCTGACATTAAAGATAAATTACCAACACCACCAGGCGAGAAATCTTCATCTGGGGGTGTTTCTCATGGTGTAATGTCAAAGTCTTTTGGACTGCAGAAAAAAACATTAGCAAGAGTTATTGGATTAGAAAAGAGAGTTGATAACATAGAATCTAATGTTGGTGGAATAAGCGTAGAGAAATTTACTGAACTTAATAAGGGTATTATTTCAGTCAATAATACTTTACAAGCAATAGGTAATGCATTAGCAGCAGAATTAGTTGCAGATAAAGAACTTGCTGCAGATGAAAAAACGAGAGATCAAAGAGAAGTAGATGCTCTTAAAAAAGGTAAGGCAGAAAAATTTCTTGAATTAGAGACTGAGAAGACTGCTGTTAAACCAGTAGAAAAAGTAAAAGAAAAAGCTAAGAGTGTTTTTCAAAGATTGTTTGATGCTATCAGTGCTGTTTTTGGTGGTTGGTTGATTGATAAGGGTGCAAAGATGTTAAAGGCATGGCAAGAGGGTGACACAGAAACTTTCAATAAGATGAAGAATGAAATAATAAAATCTTTAGCAGTTGTGGGTGGTTTATTACTTGCAGTTAATCTTGTTGGTATTATTGGTTCTTTGAAACTACTTGTTGCTGGACTTAAGATAGGTATACCAGCAATTCTTGGACTCCTTGCAAATCCTTGGACTTGGGTTGTACTGGGTATTGGTGTGGCAGGTTACTTTGGTTTTAAAGCAGCTGATAAAGCGATTACTGGTGGTGGAGATTTTAAAACATTTGATAAGAATTTACGAACTGGTACTGAATCTAATGATGGTAAAGCAGGTGGAGTAGATGTTAAAAATTTGAATACAGGAGCATTATTTCTTGATGCAAGTGGAAAACCAATAAGAGTAAATTTCTATGATCTTTCTGGCTTAGATGGTATGGAGTCCCAAGATTTAGGTAGAGGTAGTTTGTACGGAGAACTCCCTCCTGTAGGAGATAGTGCTAGGCAATTTGCGTCTGCATCTGCTGAAATTAATATCTTACATCCTGCTCATAGGAAATGGATAGTAGATAATTATGGTGAATCTGCATTGGCACAGGCTGATCAGAAATATCAGAATTATATGAATGCAATGGCTATTAAAGATAATATTAAGAAGCAGATGGGTACTGAAATAACAGAAGCAAGGAAGCAGTGGAAAGCAGATGCAATGGCAACTAAACCTGAAGGTGGAAGGGTGGATTGGTCCACTCATAATAAAAAGTGGAAAGAAATAGAATCTGGTATTAGAGTAAAGTATGATAAGATTATAAAATTAGAATTTCCTGAGCTATTTGATGAAGATATTACTACCATGCCAATACTTAAACCTCATCAGACAAAGTATCTGTTTGAGAAATCAGATGATGGAGGCATGAAAATGTATGAAAATCCTAAGTTTGAGGGATATGTTGATACGCATAAAAACCAATGGTGGGATTGGGCTGATCAATTTGACGAAAGAAAGAAAGATTTGCCACCATCACTAAGGGGGGATACCTCAATTAGTAGTAATAATATTGATTTTAATCAGGGTATTGACTTTAAGACTTCAGTGGAACTTGGTAGTAAGCTTAATAATGAGAAGATTAGTAGTATTTCTAGTGACTTATCAGATTCTGCTAGTAGTTTTGAATTTGTTCCTTTTGATACTGCTGTGAATACAGATAATAATTTTAATGAAAGTATGTTTACTGGAGATGCAACTGAGTTACCTAGTTTCTCGACTTTTAATAATGCAAATGATTATAGGTTTTACTTTACACATACCTATCAGCAGGGGGATGAATAATGGCAGATAAAGATAAGGCTAAAGTTGATCCTAGTAGGTTAATTCCTGTAGCGGATGCTTTTGATATTATTTCTTTTGGTGTTAGTGCTATTAATGAAACATCACAAGGAATTAAAAATTCATTTAAAGATAGACTAGCACAAAAAGAACAAGTAAGGGCAGATAAAAAGATTCAAGCTGCTAAATTATTAAATGCTAAGAAACAAGCAGATAAGGAGAAATCACTTGAGTCTAAACCTAAGGAATCTAAGGGTGGTCTTGGTAAAAATGTAAAGAAAACAGTAGGAGGAATATTTCAAAGAGTATTGGCAGCAGCGGCCGCTGTATTTACTGGATGGCTTTTAGTTAAACTACCTGCATTTATTAAATCAATTGCACCAGTTATAGAAAAAATAACAGCGATATTTCAAAGTGTATGGAAGATATGGGATACGCTAACAGGTGGAATGGATGAGATTAATGATGCATCTAAAAATGTAGTTAGTGCCTTAGATAATAATAAAAATATTCCTAAAGATAGTGATAAAGTATTAAATGAATTTAAAAATATAGAGAATGATCTTAAACAATCAAGGAAGGATTTAGATAAAAATCTTGAGGGTACAATGGAATCTATCAAGAAGTTTGCTAATGATAGAGGTGACGGTGATGTCCCACTTCATGATAATGATGAGAAAGCTCATGCTTCTGGTGATAAACCAGCTGAAGGATTGGATATGTCTGGTCATAAGCAGATGCATAAAAATATGGAAGGTGATATAAAGAATGTTAAAAAGAATGTTAAAGGTGATAAGAATGCTAATGGTACAAAACAAAAGGTTGAAGAGAATAAAAATATTCCACCTATAGTAAAGAAAGAAGTAGAAACTATTACAAAAACCATAACCATTAAACAGGCTGGTACTGGTCATTTTGATATGAAGAGTGGAAAAGCATATATTAATGACGCAGAAGTGAAGATGGAAGAATATATGAAATTTCAGAATAGTTCCTTAAAGGATAAGGTCAAAAATTATGGTGTGACGAAAGAAGTAACAGTCAATGTGAAGAAAGGTGATAGTGGTGGTGAGAAAAAGAAAGTAGTTACACCATCAGGTTTAGGAATGGATATGTATAGTCGTAAGATTATACTAAACCCTGATGCTGCAAGAGGATGGCAGAAAGTTCTTAGAGCAGCAGCAGAAGATGGTATTGATTTAACTAACGCAGTTACATCATCATATAGATCACCAGAGAAGCAAAGAGAGATAATTGCAGATCCAAATTCAATGACACCTGCTCCTGTTGATAAATCCCCTCATGTTCAAGGTTGGGCAATTGATTTGGCTGCAGGAACTCCTGAGTGGGAGTGGTTGAAGAAGAATGGATCTAAGTATGGTTGGAGATGGAATACTGATCCCAATGATCCTGTTCATTTTGATTTTATGGGAGGTAATCCTGACAATAAACATTGGATACAACCAGGAAAAAATAATTGGATGCAAGGTAACATGAAGACTGGTGAGAAAGTAGCATCTCTCAAAAAAGAAGGTAGTAAAACCATTGTTCCTGTGCCAATAAATAAGCTTCAGGCAGCACAATCACCACCAGCTAAAAAGAATCTTGACGGTGGTGGCACACCTATAACTACGCATTCTAGCGGTAGAAATTTGGTTCATTCAATGAAAACAATAGATAGAGCTTACACATAATGGCAGTACCTACCCAAGGAACGACCTTTGAGGTTGCAGAGATTTATCCTGTTGGAGAGGAGGGTAATACTGATGCAGCTATTGATTTGAGGCAGGGTGTAGTATTTTTTCAATATTTTGAAGACTTGATGTCTCCAGTTATTACTGCGAAAATGGGTGTAACTGCTTCTGGTTCTGGTGTTTATCATACTCTTCCAATTAGGGGAGGAGAAGAAGTGAAATTACATTTCACATCTCCTTGGGAATTGCATAACGAGGAAAGTCCTGGTTTGTTAGAACTTACAATGTATGTGAACAAGATTAGTAATTATGAATCTGAAAAACAAAAAGAAAGTTTTGTGTTAGAATTAGTATCTAAAGAAGGTATTGTTAATTTAAATAAGAGGGTTATTAAAAAATATAAGGCAACAAAGATTAGTGATATTATAAAAGACTTTCTTAAGTTAGTTGAATGTGAATATGAGGATGAGAACATTGAAACAACTCAGAATACCTATAATTTTATTGGCAATATGAGAAAACCGTTTACTCTTGCACCAACTTTATCTTCCAGAGCTATTCCTGAAGGTGCAAATAGTGCATCTGCTGGTTTTTTCTTATGGCAAACCAAGACTGGTATGAAGTTTAAATCCATTGAAACTATTATTAAGAATAAGAAGGAGAATACTGTTCATACCTATAAGTATAGTAGAATTAATAAGGGTGGCGAAGATCCAGAGGATACTTACAACAATATATTACAATATACTATTGCAATGAATAATAATGTGATGGGTGCTCAAAGTGAGGGATCATATTCAACTTATAGAATTTATTGGAATCCATATACATTTAAATTTACAGAACCTAGTGTGTCTGTGTTTAAACCAGAAGGTCAAGAGAGTCTAGGGTCAGATGAAAGTCCGATAACAGAAGAAGCAAAACCCGAAAATATTCCCAGCCCAGAAATGGCACACAGGATCGTCACTGGAGTTTATAGTGTTGGATGTTTAGAAGAGAAAGTTGATGAGGCTGTTGTAGGTGCTGCAGCCACAACGGTTAATATGGATAATATTGAAGATGTTAGTCAATCTATTTCAAGATATGCTTCCTTATTTACTCAAGTCATAACATTAACAGTAGCAATGAATGTAGAATTGGAGGCAGGTGATATAATTAAGTTGGTATTTCCTAAAGTGAGCGAAGAAGATGATGTAGACCATGCTCAAAGTGGACTATATATCATTAAGGAACTTAGTCATTTTATAAGTGGCAACAAATCCTATTCGGCATTGAAGGTTATCCGAGACACCTCAGGAGATTAACTCATGACTACTAAAGTACCAGAACACGATTTAAATCATGAATCTTATATTGATCCAAAGGATCATAAAGAGCATGTCAATCATGGCATGATTGAATATACAGAAGATGATTTGAAACTTCACAACGATGCTTTTCATGCTCATGAAGAGGATGAAGAGAATCTTGGTGGTGCAAAGATCAATGATTGGCACACACGCCATGAAGATCAGCACTTAGAAGTTTATTGTGACAATCATCCAGATTCACTAGAATGTAGAGTATACGACGACTAATGATTGAAGAATCTTTACTAGGTCAAAGTAAGTTCGTAGGCAGGGACGGATTCCGTTGGTGGATCGGTCAAGTTGCTCCTAGGAAAGATCAGGCTGATCAGACAGATGACGGTAAAGGATGGGGTAATAGATATAAAGTTAGAATAATGGGATATCATCCTTTTACGGATGATGTTACTGATGAGGATCTACCTTGGGCAATAGCACTACTACCTTGTACATCAGGTAGTGGTGCTGCTAATTATGCAACATCTACAATGTTGCAGCAGGGTGATGTTGTATTTGGATTTTTCTTAGATGGTGATGAAGGACAAGTTCCTGCTATCATAGGTCATTTCTCAAGAACTGCAGGAATTGATTTAGATAGTGACTTTGAAGGTAAGTTTAAAACTGGTAGTGCGTTTACAGATAATACACCAATTAACCCAAAGACTGAACTTAAAGATAGTGGTAAACCAGACCAGACCAGTGAACAAAATAGTAAAGCAAACCCAACTAACTCTAGTGCTACTAAAGGTAAGAATGTAGACCAGTCAGGTGCTGGTACTCCTATAGTTGCTCCAGATACTTGTACTACTAACTCTGTGTCCAGAATGGCACAGGCAGTTGAGAACTTAGCACAGAGAGTTGAAGATCTATCAATGACTGGTATGAAACTTCAGGCAGAGATTGATGCTGTTGCTGATCAAGTAGAGTCAATGGCTAATGGATTTGTTGGTCGTATGATGGATTCTACATATGATTTTCTTGAACCTCAGTTGCAGAAGGGTTTAGATAAGGTATATGATGAGACCTTTGGAAAAGTATTTGGGCAGATGGGGAATTCTCCTCAATCCTATGCTCTTGCTCATGCTTCTGGTGTTGCATCTCAAGTAGCACAAGTACCTGCTATTAAGAATGCAGAAAATGCTCTAGCATGTGTGGGCAATAAGGTAGTAGAAGGACTGAGAGGTACTGTTGCTGATATGTTAAAAGATCTGCTTGCCTCAGGTTTAGGTTTAGCAGGTTGTGTTGCTGCTAATTTCGTCAGTAAATTTTTAGGTGATATGGTTAATGGTATCTCTGATGGATTAAAATCACCGTTGAGTGGGTTGAGTGATTTGTTATCACCAGGTATTGATATTGCTGAATTTTTAAGGAGTTCTGCATTTGTATTAGAAGACTTCTCTGGATTCCTAGATTGTGGACAGACTAATAAGGATAAGTGTCCTCCAGTTAAGAAATATCAGGTTGCTGGTGGAGCAATGGAGAAGGGTGCTGATCCATTTAATTATATTAGTGGTCAGATGAAAAATGCTGCTAAGGGTGGTAGTGGATTGTCAGGTGCTTTAAGTGGTGCTATTGGAGATCTTACTGGTCTTGGAGGTGGTTTTGGAGATATTAGTGGTCTCGCAAGAGGTATTGCTGGTGGTGGATTAACTGGTCTTGCTCAAGGTGCTCTTGGTAGTGCAGTAGGTGGTGCAGTAGGTAGTGCTCTTGGTGGTGGTGCATTAGGTGGTGCATTAGGTGCTGCTGGTATTGGTACTGGTGTTCGTGGTGCATTAGGTGCTGCTGCAGGTAGTGCTCTTGGTGGCGGCGGTCTTAGTGGTGCATTAGGTGCTGCTGCAGGTAATGTGATTGGTGCAGGTGTTGGACAGACAGCAGGTGGTTTGATAGGTGGTGCATTAGGTGGTGCTCTTGGTGGCGGTGGCATTAAAGGTGCATTAGGTGGTGCTCTTGGTGGTGGTATTACTAGCAAGTTTGGTAACCTAATACCAGGAGGTGTTGTTAAGACTCTTGGTGCTGCTGGTAGAGTATCTGGTTTGATTGATGAATTGAGTGGTGGTGGATCATGTACTGGTGGTAATAAAGATTGTGGTAATCCTACTATGCAAATATTTGGTGGTGGTGGATTTGGTGCTATCGGAAAGGTTGTATTAGGTAAGACTATTGAAAATAGTGGACTTGGTGGTATTGCAGATGGTATTAGTAAGACTGCAAGTATTATTGGTGTTGATCTAAAAGTACCTGGTGCTAACTATAAGTCTCCACCTGCTATTAGTTTCTCTGATAAGTGTGGTAAGGGATATGGTGCTCATGGACATGCTGTTCTTGCTCCTGATGGTACAATAGCTGCTGTTGTTGTAGATACTGTAGGTGAAGGATATCCAGTTGTTACTGATCCACCAGAGAATGTTGGTGTAACTACTGTTATTGTTGAAGATCCTGGTAGTGGATATGTTGTAGGTGATAAAATTGATGAGAGTATTTTTGTATTCCAACCAGGATTCCCAGATGCTGATCCAGATTCTGTTGATCCTTCTGTTGCACCTGAATTAATTCCAGATCCATATACAAATTTACTTCCAGAAGGAACTCAAAGAGTAGCATTAGGAAATGTTAAAGATCAACCAATATATGATATAATTGTTAATCCAGAGACGGGAGGTGTCGAGGCTGTGAAGGTTCTAAATATCCTTAAGTACGATGTGCCACCAGTCATTAAAGTTCTTTCTGCCACTGGAACAGGAGCAGTTCTTCGACCTGTATTTGGTGAGATACCAGAAGCTGTTCAGAAGGATGTACTTACAGTTATCGATTGTGTGGGGGTAGGATAAATGGCAGCAGAAAATACCTGGGCAAGAAGAGTTGTTGATTCTAGAGGTGGACACTTTAGAATAGAAACTGGTAGTCCTAGAGTTGGTAGGGATGGTCCAGAACCAACAAAGATATATTCATCTAATGATAAGGGAGAAGTATTTTTAATTGCTCATGGTCATGGGACTGGAATGGGCAGGATCTCATGTGATAAGTCTATTGAAATTAATGCTGGTGATAAGAATGACCCTAATAGTATTGATGTTAGGATAAGTGCTGCTACTGGAGATATTACTATAGTTTGTCCTAGAGGAAGACTTAGAGTACATGCAAAGGATATGATGTTTAATGCGGATAGAGACATTGATATGAATGCTGGTAGGAATATTAATATGCATAGTGGTGTTGGTCGTTTCTATGTTAAAGCAAATAGTGCTCAAGTTCAGGCAAAGAGAGGAAATCTGGTTCCTGAATCTTATGGTGCTAAAGTAACTAAGAATAGTTTTATACCTGACAGTACATTAGCAAAGGTATTCGATCCTAAATCTCAGAATACTAAACCAGGTGCAGCACCAGGTGGTTTTGATGGTGTTGCTGGTGCAGCATTGAAGGGGTATGGATTTACTCTTGAAGATCTTGGTATCAGTGATCAGACTGGTGCTATAGATGCTATTGAAGAAACTATAAAAGAAGCTTCAAGTAAAATGGTTGGTCCATTACAGAAAGCATCTAATTTATTGTCAGGAAAATTGGGAGATAAATTGGGAGATGTGATGAAGGGTGCAGGTGCAGGTGATCTTGTTAATCAAGTAAAGGGTGGAATGGATGCTATTAATAATCCAGTTAAAACTGCATTAGGTCTTGGTGGATTGGATAAAATTGCTGGTTCTACTAGTATTGCTAATGCTGGTAAGAATTTTTTACAGGGACAATTACCTGGAGTTGGTGGAGCAATGGATACTATTCAAGGTATTGGTAATAAGGTATTAACTGGTAACATAGAGACATTAACATCTTCAGCAGCATCTGCTTTAGGTGTTGCTAAGGGTGGTAATGCTCTTACAGGACTTAAGAAAATGATTGGTACTGGATCTGTTGCTAAGGGTGCTGCTGCTACTGTTGGTAACTTTACTAGTGATAAGTTAGCATCATTAGTAGGTGATACTATACCAACCCATCCAGATATACCAGCAGAACAGACTATTAAGGGTCTTGCTAACTCTACTGCCATGTACATGGACAACTTAGCACAAGACTTCCTTACTGCATCTAATACACCTAATGTACTTAAGAAGGTGGATGAAGCTATAAAGGATGTAGACTTAGAGAAGAGACTTCTTGAAGGAGAAGAAATCATAGGCGATCTTAAGGGTATTGCCAAGAAATTTAAACTTAGATAGTTATGGCAGAATCTAATCCAAATTCATTTAATTGTGATGCTAAGGAAGATATAGCAAACAAACCATATAAGATTGGTGATGATACAAATTATTTTGAAGATCCTGTCATATGTTCAGGATTTATTGATGTACAGGGAATACCTTCCCGTCCTACTGACATAGAGATTACTAATGGTGATGTTAGAATCTATACTGGTAACCTTTTAGTTAGACCAGGCATCTCAACATTTCAAGAGGTGCAGATAGAGAAAGAATTATATGTCTGTAATGATACAGACTTAATGTCTAATCTACATGTTGAGGGTACTAGTCACCTTGAAGGTAATGTAACCACTGGTGGTAATATGACCATTGGTGGATATGCATCATGGTCTGGTTCTATTGTTGCTACCAGTAAACTATTTGATATTGTACATCCAGTCAAGGGTGGAACTAATCGTCTTGCTCACAGTTGTATAGAGAGTCCAAAGGCAGATCTTATCTATCGTGGTAAAACTGCATTAGTTGCTGGTATTGCTACAGTTGATATCAATACTACTAATGGTATGACTGCTGGTACATTTGAAGCATTGGTTGATAATGTTCAATGTTTTACAACAAATGAAACAGGATGGACTGCTATAAAAGGATCAGTAACAGGTGGATCATTAACAATACAAGCAAAGACTGCTAGCTGTACAGATACTATATCGTGGATGGTAGTAGGAGAAAGGAAAGATATTAAGTCTATAACAGTAGAATACCAAGGAGATAAGACAGAAAGTCCTAACAGAGACCTTTCTATATAATGTAGTGTTAGGGTTGACCCTATGATCCTCTCATGCTACAATAACCACATCTGGTTACATTTGACTATGGGTAAAGAAGACGAGTGGATTATGAGGGTTGTCATCAACATGGGCAGGAGGACAGTCCTCTGTGTCTCATCTGATGGTGACGAAAAA
>Ga0115012_10001658_pt1 | contig 12898 bp, 8 predicted proteins | sample TroAtlMetagenome_FD_88706 | JGI IMG/M metagenome (GOLD analysis project Ga0115012, IMG submission 88706) | Marine eukaryotic phytoplankton communities from Atlantic Ocean - Tropical Atlantic ANT10 Metagenome | ecosystem: Environmental > Aquatic > Marine > Oceanic | place: Tropical Atlantic Ocean...
ACTTTTAAATGTAAATTATCTCTATCATTTTCTCTGTTGACAATTAATCTACTTTTTACGTTTAATTTAAAACAATTTTTTAAAATCAAGTTAACCTGTGAGGGTTGAACAAACATGCCTCTGACTTTTGTGGTTTGGTCAGCACGACCTTGCCAACCTTTTATTCTTTTATTAGTTCTTCCAGTTACACTTGTATCGTTAAGAAAAGATGATAAATCACCTGTCGCAAATCTTATCATTGGTAATTCAAAATTATCCAATACAGTAACAACTACTTCTCCAACTTCACCCTCTGGAACTGGATCCCCCGTCCCAGGAGTTACAATCTCTAATATTATATCTTCATCAATCACCATGCCGTCATTTTCAGCTGCTTCGTAAGCAATCAAACCTAAATCTGCGGTTCCATAACATTGAAAAAAATTAATATTTTTATTTTTAAAAAAATCAGCCACATTTGGGAAAAGAGGACCTCCAGAAAACATTGCCTTTTTTAAATAAGGAAGATCAATTTTTTTTTCTTCAGCTTTTTCTAGAAGAATACGAAGAAAATCAGGAACACCTACATAAGATGTAGTTTTAAGTTGTGACATTACTTCTATTTGGGCATCTGAGTTTTCTCCACCAGCAGGAAATACAGTGCATTTTAGAATTCTTGCTGCTTCTTCAAACATTAAACCTGCAGGAGTAAAATGATATGAAAAACAATTTTGGACTATGTCTCCAGTTTTAAAGTTAGCTGCGTAAAGTGCTCTAGCAAATCTCCACCAGTTTTCTTTATGTCCATCTAGGTCATATATAGGACCTGGAGATCTGTAAATATGAGCAAAGTTATTAAAAGGTTTTAAGTTTAAATCGCCAAAAGGTGGTTTTTCAATTTGTCTTTGTGTCAAATCACTTTTTTTTAAAATTTCTATATTTTTTAAATCAGAAAGTGATTGTACAGATTCATTAAGCCTATTTTTATGAATTTTATTTTCTTTAGCTTTATTTATTAACTTTTTAAGTTTAATTAAATTATCACTATCTCTTTCATCAGAAGATCGAGTTTCAAGTTTATCAAAAAAATTAGAATTCATAACAAAATTATTTTTTATAACCAGCGTTTTCTTCTTCGATATTGTTTGAAATCTTTATATGACTGTCTTCCTTCACCAGAAATACCAAGATAAAATTCTTTTACATCTTCATTATCTCTCATTGATTTAGCTGATCCTTCCATAACCACTCTGCCATTTTCTAAAATATAAGCATACTCAGCATATTGAAGAGCCATATTTGTATTTTGTTCAGCAAGAAGAATAGTAACTCCTTCTTGTTTGTTAATTTTTGATACAATTTCAAAAATTTGTTTAACTAACTGTGGGGCTAACCCCATTGAAGGTTCGTCTAACAAGATCATTCTGGGATTAGCCATCAAAGCTCTTCCTATAGCGACCATTTGTTGTTCTCCGCCAGATGTATAACCTGCTTGAGAGGTTCTCCTGTCTTTCAATCTCGGGAAATATTCGTATACTCTTTCTAGATCTTTTTTTATATCTTTATTATTTTTTCTAGTGTAGGCACCTGTTAATAAGTTTTCTTCAACAGTTAAATGTTCAAAACAGTGCCGACCTTCCATTACTTGAATTACTCCAAGCCTAACTAGTTGAGAAGGATCTAAAGCATGCACATCAGCATTATCAAAACTTATTGTTCCTTTTGTTACTTCTCCTCGTTCAGACGCCAACAAATTTGAAATTGATTTTAAAGTAGTGGTTTTTCCTGCCCCATTACCCCCTAAAAGTGTTGTTATTCCACCTTTTTTAACATTAAGGCTAACACCTTTTAAAACTAAAATGACATGGTTATAAACAACTTCAATATTGTTTACTACTAAAAGATCTGTGTCTTTTTTCTTACTTTTTAAAGCTATGTCATCCATATAATGTTTCCAAAAATAAAAAAAGAGAGCCTAAATTTAGGCTCTCTTTAAAAATATTAATTACAACGTAGTGCAATTTTTTGTTCTTTAGCATACTTTGCAGAATCCTCAGCAATTAACTTGTCTACAACTGCTTTATCACCATACATATAGTCGGTAATCATATTCCACTTTTTAGCTTTTGCATCCCATTGTTGTACTGCTGCTAAACCACTACCTCCATGGTTTTCGCATGAGTTTTTAAATGGAGGTGAAAAGTTTTTGAAACCAAGCTCTTCCATTCTTTTTGCATTTAGATCAACACTTTCCATTCCATCACGATACATTGCGGCTGTGATTTTTGATGTTCCATGAATCTTCTGAGCTACAGTAGCAGCTTCTACTTGAACCATAGCCTGGAAAAGACCTCTGTTATAAAGAACTGTTCCAAAATGTGATCCATCTCCAGAAGCATTTCCTTTATCATGTACATACTTTTTTATGTCTTTATGTACTTGATAATTTGTTCCTGGCGCGTTGAAAGTAAGAGCTTTATAACCATGCGCTCCCATCCCTGCTGGCAGTACATCATTTTCTGAACCAGACCACCAAATACCAATGAAGTTTTTCATTGGAAATTTAATTGACGCAGCAGACTTTACAGCAACTGAATTCATAACACCCCAACCCCACATTAAAATATAGTTTGGTCGGCTTTTACGAATTTTTAACCATGTTGCTTTTTGCTCTTGTCCAGGGTGATCAACAGGTAATAGCATTAATTTGTAACCATGTTTTTTTGCTAATGTTTCAAGAGTTCTTATAGGCTCTTTTCCATAAGCTGAATTATGATAAACTAGTGCTATTTTCTTGCCTTTGACATTGCCTAGGTTTTCTTTAAGAATATGTCTTACAGCTATTGAAGCACCATCCCAATAAGTGGCTGGAGCATTAAATATCCATTTAAACACTTTACCATTCTTGGCAGATGTTCTTCCATAACCAGTTGAGTAGACAGTCACACCATCAGCTGTTGCTTTTGGTATTAACTGATAAGTGATACCAGTTGACATTGGTTGAAAAACCATAGCGCCTTTTTTATGTTTTTCATAACATTCTACGCCAACTTGTGTTTTGTAACCTGTTTCACATTCAGGAAATACAATTTTTTCGCCGCCAATTCCGCCGTCTCTTGCATTAATCATACGATAATAATCAACGAAACCATCAGCATTAGGTATACCATTTGGTGCATAAGCTCCTGTACGATATACTAACATTGGAAATTTCAGATCAGCAGTCGCAACTTCTAAAAAGCTACCAATTGCAATTACTGACGCTGCAATTCCTGTAAGTAAATGTTTTAATCTCATTTTTTCCTCCCTGTTGAGATTGAATAGCCTACCATATTATAAAATATTAGTAGGGGAAAGGCCATCTTCTTAATTTTTCTTTTGCGATGGACCAAAGTCTTGCAAGCCCATGAGGCTCTACAATTAGAAAAACAACCATTAACAGTCCCCAAATAGTTATTTCAAAGTGTTTGGCTGTGACTGCTGATAAACCAACTAAATCTACCATAAAATTTTTTAAAACAATTGGTAAAAGAACTATGAAAGCAGCCCCTAAAAAAGAACCTAACATAGAACCCAACCCTCCAATGATTATCATAAACAATACTGGAAATGAAATTGCCATAATATCAAATGACTCTGTCCCTTCAAGAGCTCCTAAATATACTGCAAAATATAAAGATCCAGAGATTCCAATGTAAAAAGAACTTATAGCAAATGCAGTTAATTTAGTTTTTAATGGCGGAACACCTATTATCTCTGCAGCTATATCCATGTCACGTATTGCCATCCATGATCTACCGATTTTGCTACGAATCATATTTTTTGCAGCAAATCCAAAAACAACAACTAGAAACAAACAAAACAAATATGTTGCATAAGGTGGAGCTGTAGCTCCAGTAACTGCTACACCAAACATTGTTCTTTCTGAAACAGTTATTTGTCCTGTATCAGAATAGTTGTAAAACCAAGGTACTTTGTTGAAAAGCCATACTAAGAAAAACTGGGAAGCTAACGTGGCTACAGCAAGGTAAAACCCTTTTATTCTTAGAGAGGGAAGACCAAATAAAATTCCCACAAAGGCAGAAATAAAACCTGAGATAATTACAATTATCATAATATTTAAATCAGGAAACATTGTCATCAGTTTATATGTGGAAAAAGCTCCCACTGCCATAAAACCACCTGTCCCCAGAGATACTTGTCCACAGTAGCCTGTTAAAATATTTAGACCAATTGCAGCCATTGAATAGATTAGAAAAGGTACTAATATGGCTTTCTCCCAATAGCTATCAACCACAAATGGGACTATGAAAAAAGCAATTAACATTAAAATGCTGAAAGCAATTTTATCCTGTGCTAATGGGAAAATAGCATGATCTGATTGGTATGTTGAATTGTATTGTCCAGTTTCTTTATATAACATCAAACCCTCTCAATAATCTTGTCCCCAAATAATCCTTGAGGTCTAAATAAAAGAAATATTAAAGCCATAAAATATGCAAACCAATTTTCAATTGCACCTATATCAAAAAGACCGCCTATATATATTTCTGCTAATTTTTCTCCAACTCCGATTAATAAGCCACCAATTATAGCACCTGGTATAGAGGTAAACCCACCTAGAATTAGAACTGGTAAAGCTTTAAGGGCAATTAAGGATAAGGAAAACTGAACTCCTGACTCTGTCCCCCACATTATGCCTGCAACCATAGCAATGAAACCAGAGATTGCCCAAACCAAAACCCATATAGTTCTTAAAGAAATTCCTACAGATAGGGCAGCTTGGTGATCATCTGCAACAGCTCTAAGTGCTCTTCCAGTTTTAGTATATTGAGAAAAAAGTGCTAATGCTGTTACTAAGATAACAGCTATAATTGTAGCCCAAACATTTAAAACATCAATATACATTCCATAGTATTCAGACCCTTCTTTTGCTAGACCAATTGTAGCATTTTCTAACCACTCCGAGCCTCCACTTGGTATTCCAACGTCTAGAACCTTAACATCTGACCCCCACATTAAGTCTCCAATACCTTCCAATACAAAGGCGAGACCAATAGTAGCCATAAATAAAATAATAGGTTCTTGGTTAACAAGATGTTTTAGTACTAACCTCTCTATGATCCAGGCTAAAACTACCATGGTGATTATTGTTAAAATAATTGCAAGAAAACTATGTATTGCAGGGTACCAATGATGTAACTTTGTTCCAAATAACTCATTAATAAGATGAGAAAATGGAACCTGACCTGTTTGAAAACCTACTAATGTTAGAGCTGCAAAAAGAGCAAAAACCCCTTGAGCAAAATTAAAAACTCCTGATGCTTTAAAAATTAATACAAACCCTAAAGCAACTAAAGAGTACATTATTCCCGACATCAAGCCGTTTAAAACTGTCTCTATAAAATTTAGCAATTCAACGCTCATTAATTAGCACTCCTATTCATCTGAAATACCTAAATAGGCATCAATTACTGCCTTGTTTTTTCTAATCTCTTCTGGTTTTCCAGAACCTATTTTTTTACCATAATCCAAGACAACAATTCTATCAGAAATATCCATGACTACACTCATGTCATGCTCTATTAAAACAATGGTAGTTTTTAATTCATGATTTGCTGTTAAAACAAATCTGCTCATGTCTTGTTTTTCTTCCACATTCATTCCTGCCATAGGTTCATCTAAGAGAAGTATTTCAGGTTCCATAGCCAATGCTCTACCAAGTTCAACTCTTTTTTGGAGGCCATATGGAAGTGACCCAACAGGTGTTCTTCTTATAGATTGCAAATCTAAAAAATCTATTACTTTTTCAACTTGTTCTCTATGAAAAGTTTCTTCTTTTTCTGCTGGACCAAAATATAATGCTTGCATAAAAAGGTTTTGTTTTTGTTTTAATAAACGTCCTGTCATTAGGTTATCTAAGGTACTCATTCCTTTAAAAAGAGCTATATTTTGGAATGTTCTTGCAATACCACTTTTAGCAGCAAGTTCTGGTTCCATTTGTGATCTTTCCTGACCAGCAAAATTAATTTTTCCAGAAGTGGGTTTGTAAAATCCATTTATTACATTTAGCATTGAAGATTTTCCCGCTCCATTAGGACCAATTATAGCAAATACTTCGCCTCGTTTTACTTCGAATGAAACTTCAGTTAAAGCCTTTACGCCTCCAAATGAAAGGCTAATATTTTTGAGTTCGATTACATTTTTGCCGTAAGGAATTTCTTGAATTTTTTTCAAACTCATTTGACATTCCTCTTTTGACTTTTTGCTAAAGTTCTAATTTCCATGGACGCTTTAATTTTACCTTTTCTTCCATCTTCGTATGTAACTTCAGTATCTATGTTTGCTACTTTTTCATTTTTGTAAAGAGAGGTTACTAATGATTTATATCTTTCATTAATTACAGATCTTCTTACTTTTTTTGTTCTTGTTAGTTCTCCATCATCTGCTTCAAGTTCTTTAAAAAGCAATAAAAACTTTTCTATTTTTAAATTGTTAGGTTGGTTTGCATTAACTTTTTCAATTTCTGATTGAATGAGGTCATATATTTTTTTGTCAGCCGCTAAACCAGTATATGAAGTAAATGCTAATTGCCATTTTTCTGCTAGTTTGGATACAATTGAAAATCTAATGCAAATAATGGCTGTTAGAAATGGTTTTTTTGAACCTAAAATGACTGCTTCTCCAACATAAGGGGAAAATTTTAATTTATTTTCTATATTTTGAGGTGAAAATTTAATTCCATCTGATTTTGTGGCTATGTCATCAACTCTATCAATCACAGTAAGCCTATTTTTTTTATCTATAAAACCTGCGTCACCTGTATACATCCAGCCATTTTTTATTGATTCTTTTAAAGCTTTTTTATTGTTAAAATATCCTGAAAACATATTAGGGTGTTTTGTAATAATCTCACCCATTCCGTTAGCGTCAGGGTTTAAAATTTTGATTTGACAATCTGGGAAAGGTTCTCCTACAGTTTCACAATCCATTTCTCCAGCTGGAGGGTTCTGTAAAGTATAAGCTCCCATTAATTCTGTTTGACCATACAATTGTCTTAAGGGAATGCCCATTGCCAAGAAAAACTTAAAAGTGTCAGGGCCTATTGCTGAGCCACCTGTGGCTGCTGACGTAACTTTACTAAATCCAAGCCGGTCTTTTAGATGAGTGAATAATAGTTTATCTGCCCAAAAATCTCTTTTTCCAGAATCAACGGCCTTTAATCCCCGGTCAACCATGGTATTAAAGATCCATTGAGTAAGTTTAGATGAATCAAGAATTCTTGCTCTCATATCAGCAGAAATTTGTTCCCATAATCTTGGAGCACCTAACATAAAGGTTGGACCTATTTCTTTTAAGTCATCCATAGCAGTGTCTGCATTTTCTGGAAAATTAACTTTCATCCCACTCAACAAATTAAACCCAACACCGTAGACTTGTTCCATAATCCAAGGGAAAGGAAGAACAGATACATATTCATCAGTTGCACTTTTGGGGTCAACTTTCAGATAATTTGAAATATGTTGAATAAATTTGTTTGCTGGGAGTGTTGCTAATTTAGGATTTGAAGTAGTACCAGAAGTTGTGCATAAAATTGCGTCTAAATTACCTTCAATACTGTTAATCATATTGTCATACTTTTTAGGGCTTTTATCTAATATTTTTTTTCCATCTTTCATTAGGCTTTTCATATCAATGATGTTGGGATCATTTAATTGCTTCAAGCCTCTTCCATCTTCATAAAATATTTTTATCTTTCTTTTTAATTTTTTTTGAACATTAATAAATTTATCTACTTGCTCTTGATCTTCAGCAAATGCATATTTTACATTTGCTCCTTTGACAAGATAACTAACTTCTTCATCAAGTGTATCTCTGTAAATTCCTAGACTCATGCCCCCATTGGCTTGTGCCGCAATTTCAAAGAAGACCCATGCAGGTTTATTATCTCCTATCAAGGCTAACACATCACCTTTTTTAAAGCCTGCTGAGTTTAGTCCTATTGCTAATTCTGAAACTTTTTGGTTGTAATCTTTCCAACTTGTTTCATTCCAAATACCTAGGTCTTTGTCACGCAAGGCCACATCACTTGGCATTGTGATAGACCTAAACTTAAGGATTTTTGGGAAAGTATTATACTTTTTAAAATCTGGATAATTTAAATCAGCTTTATGCAAAAATACACCATAACATAGTTAATTTTGTACAACTTTTAACAACATTTGAAATGGAACTGAAACTAGTTTGTATTATCCACAAAAGTGCTGTAACAATTTAAAACTAACAACAAAGTAATTAAAATCAATACAAAGTTTTTTTTGTTTTTTATATAAAATTAATTTATTGATATCAATGAGTTAGAATAAATTAAGAAAAAAATATAGATTTATTTAATATGTTAAATATACGAATCTAGAGTTTTCATCACAACATTTGATCCGTCTGTAGCAACTTTAAAATGCATGCTAACTCTTGGCAAAACATGAAGATTGTAAAACTTTGAAGAATTAATTTTAGCATTTAAAAAATCCTTATCTCTGTCACCAGATTTTAATTTTTCTAAAGCTTTAGTTTTAGATTTACTCATTAACCAAGAGCCAATTAAATAACCAAATCCCATCATATAATCATAACTTATACATGACAGTGCTTCTTTATCATCTTTATGCTCAATAATATAATTTATGGTATCATTTGCATGATTAAAATATTTCAAAATTTCATTATCATCTTTTATATCTTGGTTAATTTTAGATAAAAGATCAAAAGCTGTTTTGCCATCATCTCTTAATGTTTTTCTAAACATAAGGTCATTGGCTTGAATTCCATTCGTACCTTCGTAAATCGGAAGGATACGTGCGTCTCTCATTATTTGAGCGGCTCCTGTTTCTTCAATAAATCCCATGCCACCATGTATCTGGACTCCTAGGCTTGTAACTTCTTGTGCTAACTCTGTACACCATCCTTTTACAATCGGTATTAAAAATGATTCTAAGCGTTTAGAAAACTCATCACCATTATGAGCTTTTTCCATGACTTCAGCAGAAACCAAAATTAATATTCTCATTGCTTCTGTCAAAGACTTCATAAGCAATAGTTGGCGTTTAACATCTCCATGTCCTATTATAGGAGTGCCTGATGATTTATTAATGGGTACTCCTTGTATTCTGGTTTTTGCATACTCTAAGGCTTTTTGTCTTGCTGTTTCCGATATTGCCATACCTTGAAGACCCACATCAAACCTAGCTCTATTCATCATGATGAACATATATTCTATACCCCGACCCTCCTCACCAAGCATGTAACCAATGGCTCCATCTTCGTCACCATAAGACATAACAGCTGTAGGGCTTGCTTTTATTCCTAGTTTGTGTTCAAGGGACACGCATTTTAGATCATTTCTTTTCGAAATATTTCCATTTTCATCAAATAGAAATTTAGGAATTAAGAATGTGGAGATTCCTTTGATGCCATCTGGCGCACCTTCTGTTCGGGCTAAAACAAGATGAACAATATTTTCAGAAAAATCATGTTCACCGTAAGTTATGTATATTTTTTGACCTTTAATTTTCCAATTTTCACCATCAAAAAATGCCTTTGTTTTAATTGTACTTAAGTCTGTTCCTGATTGTGGTTCTGTAAGATTCATAGTTCCAGTCCATAAACCTTTGTTAAATTTGGGCAAGTATAGTTTTTTTTGTTCTTCAGTACCTACTAATGTTAGCGCATCCATTATACCTTGGCTTAGCAAGTTACATAATGCAAATGACATATTTGATCCTTGCCAGTATTCGTTTACTGCTGCAGCCATTCTAAATGGCAATCCCATTCCTTCATAATCAGGGTTGCTTGAAACACCAATCCATCCTCCAGATGCAACGGCTTTAAAACCCTCTTTAAATCCTGGCGAAGTTTCCACTTCATGGTCTTGTCTTAATTTAGGCGGGTTTTTATCTCCAGAATGGTATAATGGGGCTAAGTTATCGTTAGCCAACTTTCCTGCTTCTTCTAAAACCGCATCTATTGTATCTGATTCGAGGTCGGTTTTACTTTCTAGCAAGTTTTCTAAAATAAACTTTGTATCTTTTATTGGCGAAATATAGCTCATGTTTATCTTTAATATAAATAATTTACTATAAGGAATGCCATTGCCTATTGATAAAATCAAGTCAAAACATTATTACTACTATATTGGAGAAAAAAATGAGTATATATGAACAGAATTTGGACAAAAATATTGCTAATTATTCTGCGTTAAGTCCTCTTTCATTTTTGGAAAGATCCAGGAAAGTGTTTCCAGAACAAATAGCTATTGAATATGATGATTATAGTCTGAATTATAATGAAGCAGGAAAAAGATGTGATTCACTTGCTGGTATGCTTAAGGGTTTTGATATAGTCAAAAATGACACTGTGGCAGTGATGTTGCCTAATATTCCACAAATGTGGGAATGTCATTTTGGTATACCCATGCTAGGTGCTGTCTTAAATGCAATAAATACTAGACTTGATGCAAACACTATTAATTTTATTTTAAAACATGCAGAAGCCAAAGTATTGATTTATGATTCTTCATACTCAGAAATTATTGAAAAGGCTCTTGAAAATCTTGAACAAATACCAATTACTATAGAAGTCGTTGATGTAATAGGAGGTTTTAAAAGGTCAAATTTTGCTGAAAAAAATAATTATTTTGATTACGAAAACGAATTAAAGAAATTTAAAAACTTTAAAATTAAGCATATACTTCCAATTGATGAGTGGGAATCCATAGCCTTAAATTACACCTCAGGCACTACAGGAAATCCAAAGGGAGTTGTTTATCACCATAGAGGGGCATATTTAAATTCTATTGGAAATACATTGGTTTGGGAAATGCCAATGAATCCGAAATATTTATGGACTTTACCAATGTTTCATTGCAACGGTTGGTGTTTTCCATGGACGGTAACTGAAAGGGCTGGCACACATGTATGTTTAAGACAACCTGTTGGAGAGTTGATAGTTAATGCAATTTTAAAACATAAAGTCACACATCTATGCGGAGCTCCAATAATTATGCAAATGATAGCTGACCATTTAATAAGTAATAAAATTGAGTTAAATGAAAACATAAAAATGATGACAGCAGGAGCACCTCCACCAGAGGCTGTGCTGAGCAAGATGAAATCATGTGGAATAGAAGTTATTCACGTTTATGGTCTTACAGAAACATACGGTCCTTCTGTCGTTTGTGCTTGGAAAAAAGAATGGGATCAAATGTCTTTAAATGATCAAGCAACTAAAAAAGCAAGACAAGGGGTTGCCTATTCTGTTCAAGAAGATATCAAGGTAGTGAATCCAAAAACTTTAGAAAATGTTCCTATGGACGGTGAAACAATAGGAGAAGTTTTTACAAGAGGTAATATTACTATGAAAGGATATCTTAAAAATGAAAAAGCTACCAAAGAAGCCTTCAATAATGGCTGGTTTCATACTGGAGATTTAGGTGTTTGGCATAATGATGGATATATACAGTTAAAAGATAGATCGAAAGACATAATTATATCTGGTGGAGAAAACATTTCATCAATAGAGGTTGAAGATGCTTTATACAAGCATCCAGATGTAGTTGCTGTCGGTGTTGTTGCTAAACAAGATGAAAAATGGGGTGAAACACCTTGCGCATTTGTTGAACTTAGAGAAGGTGCAAATGTTTCAAGTGAAGAACTTCGTTTGCATTGCAAATCCATTTTGGCTGGCTTTAAAGTTCCTGGAGAATTTAAATTTATAGAAATACCAAAAACCAGTACTGGAAAAATCCAAAAATTTAAATTAAGAGAGATGCTTACGAAGGTTTAACTTACCTTTTTTATTTTGATTTCAGTAATTTTAAGCAATAAATTTTCCCAAATATTTTCGTATTGTTTAATTTTTTTATCTTTAACATGCCCAAATCCATTGATTTTTAATGAGGTGTCAATTAGATCTTCACAAACTTTATAATTATGTTCTAAAAGATTTTCGGTAATACATTTAATTGATAATTTAGCTTTTTCAGCTAACTCTCTTTCTTTTTTTCTTTCTAAAGTTTTTCCAAAAATATCAAATTTACCACCTCTAACAAATTTAAATTTAGATAGGATTTTAAATAATGGAATAATCCATTGACCAAACTTAATTTTCTTTGGATAACCTGTACTTTTGTCCTTCCAATTAAAAATTGGAGGGGCAAGGTAAAACTCTATTTTGAAATTTTTGTTATTTTTTAAAAACTCTTTTGATAAACTCGTTTCGGTATGAAGCCTTGCCACTTCATATTCATCTTTGTATCTCATAAACCTAAAGAGCATAAGGGAGGCCTTTCTACTTAAATCAAAGTTTTTACCATCTCCCAAAACCTTTTTTTCTTTAATATATAATTTATTAATTAAACTTTCATATAAATTAGCAAGATTACTATCCTGATATTCAGTCAAGACTTTACTATATTTTAAAATTTCATTTTTTATATCTATTTTTGGGTTTTCAGTTTTTATGAGCCCAGCGGTTTTAAAAACAGTTGTTTTTTTCTCGGCTAATAACCTTCCCCAATTGAAAGCTTTAAGGTTTTGCTCCACAGAAACACCATTTAATTCAATCGCTTTTTCAAGAGAACTTACTGACAAAGGTAACAGATGTTTTTGGGATGCGTAACCTATCATCATAATGTTTGCAGAAACAGTATCTCCAACTAACTTTTCAGCTAGTAAAGACATATCTAAAAATTCTAAGTTATTTGTATCAAGATGGTTTTCCAGATGTTTTTTTAAAAGCTGGTCGTCTACTGTTGTCCCGGTATGAACACCTGCAACTCCAATTGGTTCTACTCTGCCGTTGATTATAGCTTTTGTTATTTTTGGGTTAAATGTTCTTGTAATAGAAGGTGATACTGAAACCA
>Ga0115012_10001662_pt1 | contig 12888 bp, 9 predicted proteins | sample TroAtlMetagenome_FD_88706 | JGI IMG/M metagenome (GOLD analysis project Ga0115012, IMG submission 88706) | Marine eukaryotic phytoplankton communities from Atlantic Ocean - Tropical Atlantic ANT10 Metagenome | ecosystem: Environmental > Aquatic > Marine > Oceanic | place: Tropical Atlantic Ocean...
AAGTGAAGATTCTTCACCATATCCTAAATGATCATAATGAGCACCAATAACAACAGTATTTTCGCCACCATTATCCAAGAAACCAATTACATTTCTTGCATGAATTTTATTATCAGAAATATTGTTATCAAATTTAATTTCCTCATGTGGATTTGAATTGTTGCTGAAATAAAAATCTTGATAATAATTTGTGGCGCCCTTACTGCTTAAATTCAATTTTTCAAATCTGTCGGAAATATACTTTGCAGCCAGTTTTTCACCTTCAGTCCCAGTTTTTCTTCCCTCTAATTTATCGTCTGATAAATACATTACGTCACTTTTTATATTGTTTATATAATCGACATTATTTACACAGGAAAAAAAGAAAATAAAAAAGGATAATTTTATTAGATTGTTCATTATTAGTATTTATTTTTGCAAAAATAACATGCAAACATCTCAATGAAAAATATATTACCCCTTTTATTAATATTAGTATTAACAGGTTGTAAAAAAAACCTAAACTCAAACCTTATTTATGAAGGTGAAAAGCATTTCAAAAATGTTAAGCAAATCACTTTTGGAGGAGACAATGCTGAAGCTTACTGGAGTTTTGATGATAAAAATTTAGTTTTTCAGTCAAATTATAATGAGTGGGGAGTTGAATGTGATCAGATGTTCTTAATGAGTGTAGATGAATCATTTGAGCTTAATACTCCTAAGATGTTAAGCACTGGAGATGGAAGAACTACTTGTTCCTATTTTATGCCTGACAATAAACATATACTTTATGCTTCAACTCATGAAGACAACATACTTTGTCCTGAAACCCCTCTTAGAGTTAACGGAAATTATGTTTGGCCTATTTATGATTCATATGATATTTACATTTCTGATTTAGAAGGAAATATTGTAACTAAATTGACGGATGAGAAGGGTTATGATGCAGAGGCTACTGTTTCACCAAAAGGCGATAAAATTGTGTTCACCTCTGACCGAAGCGGTGACCTTGAATTATATACTATGAATATTGATGGTTCTGATGTTAAACAGGTCACAAATGAACTTGGTTATGACGGAGGGGCATTCTTTTCACCTGATGGTAGCAAATTAATTTTTAGAGCTTCTAGACCTAAGTCAAAAGAAGAAATTGAAGAATACAAAAGACTTCTTTCTGAAGGACTAGTAAAGCCTACTGAAATGGAATTATTTATATGTGATAGCGACGGAAGTAATTTAAAGCAAATCACTTTTTTAGGTAATGCGAATTGGAGTCCATTTTTTCATCCTTCTGGTAAAAAAGTAATATTTTCATCTAATTTTGAGGCTGTTTTAGGTTTTCCTTTTAATCTGTATATGATTGATATTGACGGGAAAAATCTTGAAAGAATATCCTTTAGTGATTCTTTTGATGCGTTCCCTGTATTTTCAAATGACGGAAAAAAAATTGCTTTCTCGTCAAACAGAAATAACGGAGGAACAAGAGAAACAAATTTATTTATTGCAGACTGGGTAGAATAAATTTTTATCTTTTAACATTATTACTTTTATCGATATATTATTAATTATAATTTTCTTTTTAAGAAGGCCTTATATTTATATTAATGAACCTTAATCGTTATTTTAGATATATTTATATATAATATATTTGCCAAAAAAAATTCATCAAATATTTATTTTCAATATTATTAGTTTTTAATTTTCATGGGTTTTTTTCTCAGGAAAAACAGGCTAAAGATTCTCTTAATTTAAATTTACTAAATGAGATTATAATCACTGGAACAAAGACAAATAGAATACTATCATCTCTTCCTTTGAATTCTAGTATTATTAAAAAGAAGGACATTGAAAAAACCAACGCGTCAAGGTTATCAGATATAATAAACGAAGAATTGGGCCTGATTACTGTTTCAGATTTTGGTGGTGGTGAAGGAATCCAAATGCAAGGATTAGACTCACAATATACTCTTATATTAATCGATAATCAACCTATAATTGGACGCTCTGCAGGCACATTAGATTTAGATAGAATTTCTGTTGGTAATATAAAACAGGTGGAAATAGTAAGAGGTGCGTCCTCAAGTTTGTATGGAAATGAAGCCTTAGCAGGAGTAATAAACATAATAACAGACGAACCAAAAAGTGGATTTAACGGATCATTATCCAGTTCCTATGAAACTCACAATACTCTTGATAATAATATTTCATTAAGCTACAGAAATAAAAATTTTAAGAGCACATTTTTTATTAATAGATATTCAAGTGATGGATACGATTTAAATCAAAATGATGAATTAAACACTGTAAATAAATTTAGAAATTCAACTTTACAATTAAAACTAGGATATCAGATAAATAAAAATTTTGATATTAAACTAAATTCGAGATATTTTTCGCAATCAATTGATAATATTGCATCTGATTTGTTATCCGGAGAAAGTTTTACTGCTGAAGACAATATTAATTTATCTGTTACTCATAAATCAAAAAAAATCAACACTGATTTGGATATTTATTTTACATCGTTCTATGGTGATGAATACTTAGATGATGATAATGGAGAGCGGTTCAGCGAGAGTTTTTATGATCAGATACTATTCAAACCTGAAATTAAATCAATATACTCTTTAAATAAAATGGATAATATAGTATTGGGATTTGGTCTTAAACATGAATCTCTAAACAGAACATATTTTGATATAAATCCAAAACAAAATTCACCCTTTGCATATTTTCAATATGATTACCACCCAAACGAAAAAATTAATCTGATTTTTGGAGGTAGATTCGACAAATTTGAAGAGTATAAATCTCAGATTAGTCCAAAATTTTCAGGTATTTATAAAATTGATAACTCAAACTCTTTAAAACTTTCCTTGGGATATGGATTTAAAGCTCCTGATTTTAGACAATTATATTTTAATTTCTCAAATACGAGTGTAGGTTATTCTGTAATAGGATATAATGTTATAAATAATGTTATAAATCAATTAATTGAAGAAGGTCAAATAGCAAATATAATAATTCCGTTAAGTGATTTTAATACACCTCTAAAACCTGAAAGCTCATTAAGTATTAATATTGGTTATGATAGAATTTTTAACGACTATGTAAGCATTAAATCAAATCTATTCGTTAACTCAACAAAAAATTTAATTGACTACAGGGTAATAGCCAATAAAACGAATGGACAAAATGTGTTTAGTTATTACAATATAAATAATGTAAGTACTTACGGGCTAGAAGTTGAAACAAAATTTAAAGCTGATAATAATTTTGACATTTCATTTGGATACCAATTACTATATGCTTTCGATATAGATGCCAGAAGGTTATTTAAAAAAGGTGAAGTTTATGCAAGAGAGAATCCATCATCTCCAGCTTTCAGATTAAAAAAATCAGATTATTTTGGTTTATATAATAGATCTAGACATATGGGAGTGTTAAAAATAAACTACACTAGCCCAGAAAAGAATTTTAGCTCAAATTTAAGGTTGAAATATAGAAGTAAATATGGATTATATGACTCAAATTCAAATAACTATTTAGATATATATGATGATTTTGTTAAAGGATACATCACTGCTAATTTTTCCGTTAATAAAAATTTAAAGAAAAACCTTATAATTTCTACAGGAGTGGAAAATATCTTTAACTATAAAGACCCTAATAATATACAAAACCTTAGCGGAAGAATTCTTTATCTAAAACTTAAATACAGGATTAATTAAAATAAAATATTTTTATCATTAATGTTTTTTGGTACTTGGCAAGAATCGTTTTTACCAAATAGCCTATATCTATTATTCGCTATCACGTCATAAAAAATATCTATAATAAAATTTGGGGTTATATTAATAATTGATTTGATTATAATATTAATTCTTACATAATTTATACAATATTTAATCGCTTTGGATTTTGTAAGAATATCATTTTTTTCATTAATTACAATTACTGTGTTTCCCAATTTTAATTTTGGATATCTATCTTTTATGTATTTGCTTTTAAAATTTGTAAAATAAATATTTTTATCAGGATTATTTTTTGAAAGCCAACTTGTATAATTGTTACATAGAACACAAAAACCATCAAATACAACTATAACCTTTTTCATTCTAAAATTTATATTGGAGGGTAAAGTAGTAATTTCTTGGTGGAGAAGGTATAATACCTGGACCAGGGTATCCTGTAGCCCTTCTTGTAAAATAAGAATTATCTAAAATATTATTTACACCCGTTTCCAGCTTAATTTTACCCAATTTATAATTCATAGAAAAATCTAATATTTCATAAGCTGGTATTTGACCTATTACACCACTTAAATTAGATTCTACTGAATTTGAAGAATCTGAGAATTGACTTGCTAAATACGAATATTGAAGGTAAGAGGTGAAATTTTTATAACCAAATTTGATTCCATACTTAATATTATATTTTGGAACAAACTCAACTTCCTTACCCTCCACTCCTGGTTCTTCTGATTTTATATATTTGGATTCAATAATCGAAAGATTTAAAAAAGTATTGAATATATACGTCGAGTTAAGTCCAAATAATTTTTTTAAATTAATATCCACCAAACTTTCTAAACCATAAGTGTTAGCATCACCGGTATTTGTTCTATAGGCCTTTACATTACCATCATCAAATAATCTTTGAACAAAACCTATTCTATTATTGTAAGCTAAGTGAAAGATGTTGGCATCAAAACTAAAAAAATTATCATAGTTACCCCTTAAACCTAAGTCTATTGTATAGCCGTTTTCATCAGAGATTTCGGGATCTATGGCATATGCTGGATTAACAGTACTAATATCTGCAAAAGTGACAGAGCGATAATTTTGAGAGTAATTAGCATACAATTCAAGGTCATTTTTTAGTTTTTTAGAAATACCAACTCCAGTTAACAAAAACAATCTTTCATTCTTTCTGTTTTCCAAGATAGTATCATGTTGAATAACATTCTGAGCTGCATCTAGAATAATTCTCTCAAATTGACCTCGAGCTTGTGTATTTATATATTCTAGTCTAAATCCTGGAGTTATTGTAAGCTCATCGCTTATATTAATTATATTTTCACCGAAAACGGAAATATTCTTATTTGGGTACTTATAGTTAGATTGGTTGGAATATGTAGGAAAAGTATCATTAAAAAAACCAAAATCTGCATCTGATAAGTCTGAACCAGGACCTTGTCTACTATAATTAGTGGCATAATATAGTTTTGAGCCTAATACGAAAATTGATTCTTTATTTAATAGCTTATAATTATTTAAAAACTTAGCCTCTAAGCCAAAATTATTAAAATCTCCACTTATCAGATCACGTGGACCATTATTATCAACTTGATCAACTCTGTTTACCCTAAATCCAAGAGCATTTCTTACTGCATTCAATCCAAAGAAACTAACCGAAAATGACTTCTTTAAATCAAATTCATGATCAAATCTCAAATTATATAAGAGCCAGTCAACATTAAACCAGTTTCTAGCTCTATTGCTTTGAAAAGGATTGTTTGAAAACATTTGATCGTTTAATCCACCAGCTTGTTGAGTTAGGTACGTAAAATAGGTTATGTCAAATGACAATTTTGATTCTTGATTGATATCATAAATTGTTTTGATAAAAAAGTTTTTCGAATTAAAATAAGAGTTGCTTCTAAAACCATCCCCTTCCTTAAAATTAAAATAGGCATAGTATCTAAATTTATTCATAGAACCCATATAGCTTGTAAAATTTGTATACAGGTTATTACTACCAATAGAGTTTCTTATTATAAATTCTTCTCTTTGATTTTTTTTAGGCTCTTTCATCACAAAGTTAACCAAGCCACCAAATTGTGTTCCATATTGCAAAGAAGCCGCTCCCCTAACTATTTGTATGTTACTTAAACCCTCTGAAGGCGGAGTATAATAACTCTCTGGGTATCCCAAAACATCAGCGCTTATGTCATATCCATTTTGTCTGGTATTGAAATTCGATGTTCTATTTGGATCTAAACCTCTACCGCCAATATTTAATTGTAATCCTGCATCATCATTTTGAAATATGTTTAAACCTGCTACCTGTGAGTAAATCTGTCTTGAATTATTACTAGCAAGGTTTGCCATACTTTGATCAACAAGTACAACTTCACTTTTCTTTCCCTCGAATATTCCAGTACCTACAACTGCATTTAATCTATGAAGCGAAAAAATCTTTTCATTTCTAGTAATAATTTCAATTTCATCTAAATTTTCTATTTGAAGTTCGAGATAGATGGTTTCATTCGGCTCTAATTCTTTTTCATTTAACTCATAATTTTCCAAATAAAAACTTATCAATTCATTTTTGTAAGCTTCAAATGAATAAAACCCTTTTTCATCAGATATTTCCAAAAGGCCTGCAGATTTTGAGAATATTTTAACACCACTAATAGTCTTGTTAGTTTCTTTGTCAATTATATACCCTGAGAAAATTTGCTGCGATATAATTGTTTCTGAAAAGAGCAGAAAAATAACTAATATTTTAAAGTAAACTTTTGATATCATCTTTTATTGGAATAACCCATGTTTTATGCATTAAATCATTTTTTTGTTTATATAAATCAACTTTAGGGTCGATAAATCTTTTGCTAGGTCTACCATTAAGAGTTACATAACTGTCGGCATATACAGAAACATCCTTAAAACCTCTTTTTTCAAATGTAGTTCCTAAATAATGTGCATACTCAAGAATCATGTCAGGCTGAAAACTCATTTGCTTTTCTTGAAAAGGAGTAAGAAATTCCATATTGTCTATAACCTGAAATTTATTTGAACTATTATCTACAACCTTGAAAGTTGTGTAACCGGCTTTTTCAATTAGCATAACCCTCCATGAAAATCTGTATCCCTGCTCCGTCCAAAACAATTCACCAGGGTAAAGGGTACTTCTTAATGGGAATATAATCTGAATAATAAAAAATAATGATAATATTGGAATAATAAGCCTATTTCTCAAATAGGTTTTAGGGTCAGAATTGAATTTTTCATCATTTGTAATTTTTAATCTAAAAATAGATCTGATAAAGTCGAGAATTTTTTTATGCAGACCACTATCAAAAAATATGATACAACTAAATATCATAATGTAAGGAAACATTCCAATCGGTGGAAATAAAATCCTTGTCATTATATGAAATGCTATGACCATAAAAAAAGCAAAATATCTGGTTCTCTTATACAATAATAAGAAAGGTATTATGCAGTCATAAATCATACCACCCCAGCTAAATAAATAGTATGAAAAGTTTTTTTGCAGTAAACTTTCTCCAATTATTGGAATAGTGTATTTTGCTCTTAGCCAAATTTTCAAGGGCTGCGCATGAAGCAGCCAATCGGAATTTATTTTTGCTAAGCCAGCATATATATATACTATTATTATCAAAAATTTTAATGAATCAATTGTCCATCGAGGAATTTTAATATTCTTTCGACTGTCTATAGCAAAATAGGTTGCAGACGGCAAGAAGATCATTAAGAAAGAGATACAACTTATTAAATAATAATGATTTAAGTAAGTTGTTTTATCCATTAGCTCAATGTATGTGAAACTTAAAAAAAGTAATATTATAGCGTATCTATACCTGTAGCCGATAGTAACAAATAACGCTGAAGAAAAGCATATCAGAAAAATCAAATAGGTATAAATACCAATTGGTTTTACCCAAGAAAAACCATAATAAGAAAAATGAAAATCTGGTTCTAAATATAAGGACTCAACCCACCCATTTAAAGCAAATCTACTTAGGCTATACATAACTAGAATACCAAAACCAACCCTATACAACGCTAGCGGATAAGGATGAGATTCTTTTTTAAAATAATCTAATAATTTATCTATCATTTTAGCTTACTTTAATCTCCGTCAGCATCGTAATAGTCAACAGAGATACCAAGAATTGATAGCATATTTGTTTTAAGCCTTACAACACCTTGTTGAATAGCATCATATGCTTCTAGCATTTTAATATTATCAGTTTCTATCTGTAGAGCAAAATTGTTATTTAATTGTTCAAGCTTAATCATTGAGTTATCAAATGAATCAAGTATATCATCTTGCAATCCAATAAACATTGAAGAGTCTGAATAATTAGTATCATCTAAATAAGCTAAATAATCATAAAGACCTTCACCGTTTGTTTGACTTTCTCCAAAATGGATTCCTTTAAAAAAATTTGTACTTGCTTGTAATCCTTCTATAGCTAAAATTTTAGAAATGTCAGATTTGTAGTATGCCTCAACATTTTGCGGTATTTCTCCGGACCAGACACCTGCAGGAATACCTATTTTGTTTGCCCTAAGACCTTTTTCATAGTAATAAACAAAATCATTGGCTAACATATTTAAACTAGAGCTAGAGGTATTACCTGTTGAATTTATAAAATCCTGTCTATTAGTCTCCCAGTAATCAATTACGGCATCAGTATTATCAATCATTTTACTAACCAACAGGTTTAAATATGTAAAGGTTGAGTTATTATCGATTGAATAAATATCAAGAATCTGAATATTATTTTCAGCAACTCCGAATAATAAATAGTCAATAGCTGGGAATCCTTGAGCTGAAAACTGATTTGAATTTCCGTCTAAATCGACATTATCAGAATATATATTTTCTAAAATTCTTGTGGTATTTGCAGGGTAGATATTCATTTTTGATGCATAATAAATTTCCTCTGCATATCCAATATTAAACATTTCTATATACTGCCAAGCTCTGTAGGCCACAATAAATTGATCCTGAATCATTTCTAAATTTGAAATAGATCTATCATCATCAAATGAATTTACGGTTGATTCAAATAGCTGTAACTCATTATTAAAATTTTGATGTGCAGGAATTATAATGTTATTAACCAGATTTGAAAGAAGTTCTTTACGGTCATAATTATCTGACGATGCTGGTGTTGAATTATCCTCTGAACAAGAGAATAAAAAAATAAATGAAAAAATTAGTGAATAAAACCTGTTATTAATCATAAAAACATATAAAATAGGAAACAGCGATAATTTAATCGCTGCTTCCGTTCAAAATTTAGAAAACAAAAAAATAAATTGGTATATAAATACCCATTTATATATTTTAATTAATATTTAATGATACGCCATTGTCTTCAAATGCCTGAAGTACTAGTGTAATCATACCTGTTGCCTGAGGCATTGATGCATTATAAGGAGCTGTTAAATAATATGGATTCATATTATGAAAGTCTGCCATATAATTATCAAGAAAATATTCTACAACCCCTCTTTCCATAAACGGTTCATCATTTCCGTTATTAGTAAACTGTAAACTTAAAAGAAACCCCCAGGCTTCTGAAAGTGAGTGATGTGCAGAAGCAATATTTCCAGATTCAAGTTTCGCCACATAATCATTCATGTAATGGATAGCGTAATAGCCTACAACCTTTGACAATTCAACTTTAATAATTGCTGCTTGCTGATCTCTTAACTCATAATCTTTATTTACAATAGCTGTTCTTCCCATAATAAATGCGTCATATACTACTTGAGAAATACCTGGCTCATAATTATCATTCACTTTCTTAAAATATTTCATTAGTAAGCTTCCTGAACCAGAGGGATTTGAACCAGCAAATTCTAGGTTATCACCTTCTAGACCATAAAGATATCCAAAGCCTTCATCCCATTTATGTTCCATATCTGTATAATTATTATCACCAGACAAAACATTGTTGTCATTATCATCTATCCTTGTTCCCGAATCTAACTGATTGGGGTGAATATAATTATTCACAATTTGATCTAATGTAAAAGCACCAATTAATCCTTTAAAAAATAACTGATCTAATTCTTGACCCATTTCGTTAATATGGTATGTTGAAGATCCATCAGGTGTTGAAATGGCTCCAGCTATGCCAGCAGATGCATCTATATTCCAATTTGGAACAACATTAGTAGCAAAATCTGTAATTATATCATCGAATCTTTGTTTGGTAACTGCGCTACCTGCTAAAGTTGAGGCAGAAGTTTTACTACCGATAATCTTAGATGTACCGTTTAATGATTCATTATCAAAACCAGCAGAACCATTACCATCTCCGTTAAACATTAAATCTAGTCCTGATTCAGATGATGCAGATGAATTTAATGCATTGTATAATTCTTCAGCTTGATTTAATCTTGTTGTTTGACCTGAAAAACTAACCGAGGATTCTCCGTCTCGTGTAAATTCATATGAACCTGGTGCAACAATATTATTACCACCGTTTTCATTATCGTTGTCATCATCACACGAAAAAGAAAAAAATACAAGTAATATTATTGAAATTTTAAATATTAAGTTTTTATTCATTTTTAATTAGTTTAAAATTAATTTCAGCAAATATAAATATTTATTTAGATTAAGTCTAAATTAATATAGTATTTTTTTACAATGAACTTATATCGATACTTTTTTATTATTAAAAAACAAATAAGGTGAACTTTAAACTAAATAAAAAAACCTTAAGCGTTATAAAATTTATTGAACTCAATTATATATTTGCACCCTTATTAATTTTTAACTATAAAAAAATATAATTATAATGACAAAAGGAAGAATATTTTTATTATCAATTCTAGTATTATTTTTTTACAATTGTGAAGATGATAATACTACAACATTAGATGTTGTTTACTCATCTGTTGAAGATCTATACGCTCCTCAACAAGGTGGTCAAGGTCAACCTATTACTGGTGAATTTGCAAAGTTTGACTTTGAAACTGGACTTTCAACTCAAAGCCCCACAGAATGGGATATTGCTTTTAGAGGAACTGCAATTATTGTTAATGGTGGATCTTCACTTGGCACAACTGACGAGCCTGAAAGAACCGGAGATGCTGGTGTCTATATTTATGATGGGCTAATGTCTGAGATGAGTATAGTAGACACCTCATTATTTAATCAAGATTCATCGGAGGGATATGCTATCACTACAGGTTCTGGAAATGGCTGGTATACATATGCTGGACCACCAACCTACTTAATTAGTCCAACACCAGGAAAGATATTAGTTTTTAGAACCAGGGACGGAAAATTTGCTAAAGTAGAAATTCTAAGTTATTATTTGGGTGCACCTGAAAATCCTGATGCATTTGCTGATCAAAGTAGATATTATACATTTAACTACGTTTACCAACCAAATGAAGGCGTAACAGAAATTAATTAATTAAGAAAAAAACTTTGGGCAACTATCCCCAAAATAAATCAAATCGGAATCAGAGTATTCAAAAAACACTTCTGAATTAATTTTCAGAGGTGTTTTTGAGTATAACGACCATATATTATTCTCATATTTACCTAAAAGCTTATAGCTTTTACCTTGAAAAAAACATTTTTCTATAATTATAGAATTTGAAGAAGAGTCAACTACTTTAAGGTTTTCTGGCCTTATATAATAGATCTTGTCATCTTTTGGAAATTTATTTATCTCACCTAAAACCTCTGCACAATAACAATTAGCTGGTTCACAATACATCTTCTCTGGATCTGAATATTGCTGAACAATTCCCGCCTTAAATATCAATATTTTATCAGAAATATTTAAAGCATCATTTATATCATGTGTAACAAGTATAGTAGTTGTATTTGTTTTTTTAATAATCTTACAAATTTCATCCCTAATTGAATATTTAATATTTGCATCCAAATTACTAAATGGCTCATCAAGGAGTAGAAGATCAGGTTCTCTAATTATTGATCTAGCTATACTAACTCTTTGTTGCTCTCCACCCGAAATTTCATGAGGGTACCTCTCTAAAAGTTGCTTAAGATTGGTAAGCTTAACTATATCTTCAAAATTTTTAAAATATCTTTTTTCTAAATTAAAACATATATTCTCTCTGATATTAAGATGAGGGAATAATGGATAATCCTGAAATACATATCCTATTTTTCTTCTTTGTGGCTTGACAAATAGATTCTTATCATTTATGATTTTATTATTTAAAATTACTTTACCAGAATTAATATTTTCTAGACCCGATAGACATTTTAAAAATGTCGATTTACCAGAACCGCTTTCACCTACAAAAGAAATAAGCTGACCTTTTTCAATAGAGAATGTTAAATTTTTGATAACCGGAATGTTACCGAAACTTTTTACCAGATTTTCAACTTCTAAATACATCAGATTTATCTAAAAAATTTTTTAAAAATATCAGCAATATACTGCAAATAAAAATAATCATAAATGAATATATGCTAGAGAGGGGAATCATTTCTTCAACCGCAAATTCATACGTTTGTGTTGCAAGAGTATCAAAATTAAAAGGTCTTAAAATTAAGGTGATTGGCAACTCTTTCATTATGTCGATAAAAACTAATGTTAAAGCTATAAAAAAGGAATATTTATTTATAGGAAAATATATTTTTTGAAAAATTTTAAAATTAGACATTCCTAAGTTTTTAGCAGAATTATCATAGGAGTCAGGATGTTTTTCAAAACTTGATTTTATTGGAGATTTTCCAACAGCCAAAAACCTGATTATATAAGCATAAATAAGTATCATAAAATATACGGTAAAACTTCCCAATAAATTTATATCACTAAAAACATCATCAATATATGTTAAATAAATAATCACAGATAAAGCTACAACTGCTCCAGGAATAGAGTATCCTAACGATATAAATTGATTTATATAAAAATATATTTTAGACTTTGAGATCTTTTCATTATAAATAAAATATGTTGATATAATTAAAATAAAAATTGAAGCAATTAAAGAAATAGAAAAAGAATTAAATGTGAGGGTAAACAACCTGCTTAAATCAATACTTTCAAAGATTGAAATAACATTTAAAACATTGAATAATACTGGAATTAAAAATGCCAGAACAATAGGAATTAAACAAACCATATATATCAAAAATAAATTC
>Ga0115012_10001667_pt1 | contig 12866 bp, 8 predicted proteins | sample TroAtlMetagenome_FD_88706 | JGI IMG/M metagenome (GOLD analysis project Ga0115012, IMG submission 88706) | Marine eukaryotic phytoplankton communities from Atlantic Ocean - Tropical Atlantic ANT10 Metagenome | ecosystem: Environmental > Aquatic > Marine > Oceanic | place: Tropical Atlantic Ocean...
AACCACGGGAATTACCCTTGGTGAAGCATTAGTTTCAGAATCAGAAGGAGAAATAAGTGTTGTAAGTGAATTCAACCCAGCTCCTCTTGATGAGCAAGAACTACCTATAGCTATAACTATGGCTGAAGGTAAGTTTTCGCCTGCAAGACAAGAGCCAGGTGAAGCTAAAGTTCTTTTGATGGATGACGATGCTGAAAATTGGATGTCAGGACCATGGATTGAAGCTTCTCATGTAGAGACTGCTTTGAACGATGGCGGTTACTCATTTGATGTTTACCGTGGAGGTAAATGGGGAGGAGTTAACAAGGAACTTCCGTCTGGCGATGCAGGATTATCTATGGTTGATGATTATGAAGTTGTAATTTGGTATTCTGGTTGGAATACAAACGTTTTCAGTTCATCAGAGACTGGTGTTCTAGGTGACTACTTAGACGGAGATTGTGGAGGTTCAGACAATTTCTGTACAGACAACCGAAATATTATTCTATTAACTCAAATGACTGATTGGGTAGATGCTTATTCAGGTACATTTGAAAATACATATTTACACTCAGATACACAGTCATCTTCATATTTGATTGTTGACGGAACTTCAAACCCTATGAAGGGAGTTTCAGGTTCTATTTTTGAAGGTAAAGAATATGCAACAGATACAGCAGGTGTTCACTATTTGGACAGGCCTTGCGGTATCAAACCAACAGGTAACGAAGCTACTGGTGCATTCTGGTATGATCAAAGAAAAGGAGCTGCAGATGGACATGAGTATCATGCAGTCCAATATCCTTCAGATATTGGAGCATCTACAGCAACTCACAAAGCATTCCACTTTGCAGATGAGATTGGAGTTTTTAACAAAAGAACAGATAGGGCAGATTTCTTCGCATCTATATTATCATGGATGGAAGTTACACAAGAATCAACTAAGAACGTAGATATTGGTATTGGAGGAGTTGATATTCCTAACCACGTTCAGTATTGGAGATCGGTTGAGTCTATGGTTCCAGTTGATATTAGAATTACAGTAACAAACTATGGAATGTTACCACAAAGTAGTACAGCAGTACACTTAAAATTGAAAAACCAGTTTGGTCAAATCTTATTCGATAGCACATTTGATACACGTGCTTTCCCTGAAGGCCATCCTATGCACATAGAGGATTCAATACAAAATGGTGACAGTGTAGTATTTACATTTAATAAAACAAATGATAGATATCAAAGAATATATGATGGACTTGATGAAAATAAAGCACGTCATGTTCTTTTCACTAGTGCAGGTATGGATGTTTTGAGTGCAGAAGTTGTTCACACTGGTGATCAAGGTATGCCAAATAATTTCGTTCAAGCTGAAGTTGGTGTTGGTAAATGGATTGAAACAATGGAAGCTCCAGAAGATGAAATTGGAATTGCAGGAACTATTGCAGATACTTCTGATAATGGTGCTAACAGTTTCAATGGAGTTAATATGCATAGAACAGGCAGTTATGACTGGGATGCAGATGGTTGTGGATATTTTGATAATGACGAAGATACATGTACAGCAGCCGGAAATACAGTTAACAAAACAGTAAAATCAGTTTATCACGAAGGTAAATCTGCTTTAGCAATGTTTAACACAAGCGGTTGGTACAAGACAAATGCAAATCCAGCAAATTGTGACTGGGGATCTAATTCAAGAACTGATTCCGATTGTCCTAAATTTGCAATGCAACCTAACCAAGATGACTATTTCATGTCCCCAGCAATCGATTTGAGCGCAATGGAAGAGGTAGTTGTTGGTATGCTATTTACTGGTTGTATGGAATCTGGTGATTACTTCCGTATGCAAATATCTAAAGATGGTACTACTTGGACTAATTTAATCAGTTATTCTGGTTTCTGTCCTGGTGAAGGTGCATGGTATCTTTGGGGTGGTTCAAATCAGAAATATCAGGGATATGTATTGTCCGATACCTACTATGGTAGTGATGACACAGATTCAGTTTATTTCAGAATCCAGGCAGATGCAGACAGTGATCAAAATACAGAAGGTAGTCGACCTTATCCAGGTTGGTTTATTGACGAAATAGTTTTCAGAGGAACTGAAAAAATAACTCGTGATGTAGCTGTTGGAGATATAACTGTCGATAAAGATTTCGAAGTGAAAGATGGTGGAGATTCTCTATGGAGAGAAATTAATGCTACCGTAATTAATGCAGGTGAATCTTCATGGCCTAATTTGCCAGTCAAGTTTACTATTGAAAATTTACAAGGTGAAGATAAATCCGATTTCTTGGATGTAACTGAGCCAGTTATACAACAATTAGCAGGTAATTCGATTTATGGAGACATAACTCAGAATTCAGATCAAAAAGAATTGTTTGCTCAATTCCAATGTCCTGGAGCTAATACTTATTATATAACTGTAGAAGTTCTTGTGCCAGCTGGTAAGGATTTCTTCCCATGGAATAATTCCAAAACAGTTTCATTCCGTGTGTTCGATAATTTCTTCTCAGATGATTTTGATACTGGAGACAGAGAAGAATATACTTACACTGAAGTAGAGAGATTAAGCACAGGCTCTAATCTAAATCGATGGTTGATTGATTCAGTAAGCAATGATGCATACAGTGGTCAATACGTTTTACAATATGCTAAAGAAGGAACTCATAATGATGATACACCAACCACAATTGGTGGTAGAGATGACAGTTTCATTACCCAAGATCAGTATGATCGAGATGGTGATGCTTCAAAATGGGGACCAGATGTTAACGTAGATCTAAGAGCTGCTTTCAAACCAATACTTATGTATGCAATTAAGTGGGATTTAGGTGCAGGTGATAGACTTGAAGTTCGTGCATCTACTGATTTTGATAGTTCCCAAAAATTAACATCAGGTACTTGGACAGTTCTAAAAACGTATGAAAATGATTGTAGTTGTCCAATGTTTAGTGAAGATAAAACAACTTGGCAATTAGAGGAATTAGATCTTACGGCCTTTGAAGGTTACCAAACTTGGATTGATTTCAGAGTGGTAACTGCCAATGGTGGTGGACAAGGTGTCTTGATTGATGACTTAGGAGTAATTGGTAATGAATACAGAAACAATGTTGATATTGTAGACGTAGACACTACAAGATATTCCGCTTCTGGTGAAGAACATGATTTATCAGTTACAGTTAGAGGAATAGGTCTAGAAGAACAAAGTGGCGTTACAGTGGCAGCTAGAATTACAGATTCTAACGGTCTACGTGTTTGGCCAACAGATAGAACTTTCAACTTCTTTACAATACCAGGCGCACTTGCTAAAGGTGAGGAATTCACAGTTAATCCAAGTACTGCAGGTGGAGAATGGAAATGGGGTTCAGATCTTGGCCCAGGTATTTACAGAATGCACATTCAAGCATTGAGAGATGACGATGTGCAAGTTCCAGATGAAAGTAGAGCTAAGAATTTCAGAACTATAACCTTAGTTCTTGGAGCTGCATTGTTAACTGGTGAGCAGTGGTCAATGGGTGACGGTTGGAGTTCAGGTTCATACATATGGGATGGATCACAAGATGGTTCTTTAACATCTGAATTCTTTACAGTTTGGAACAGCAAGCCATTCTTGGTTGTTGAAGCTGAATATGAATTAATGGATGCCAGTGTCAAGGCTCAGGTAAGATCTGGTAACAGTGGACCTTGGTATGATATTAAGTGGAGATCAACAGATCAATTATCTACCTTATATTCTATACCTTCAGCAAATTATACACAATTGCCAATGGTTTGGGAAGGAAGTAGTGCCTTTGATAATTCAACAGCACAAACATTCTTCGCTGACTTAGGTGCAGTGGAGCAGTTAGGAGATGGTTCAGGAAGTCTTCAAGATGCATATATCGGAAGTGAGATGCAAATTAGATTGACAGGTTCTACATCAGGTCCTAGCTCTTCAGGAATGTTCACAGCATATTATCCATCAGTATTTGGTTTGGATGATTATTCTGTTGATTTGAAGGAAATTTCTCCAAAAACTCAGAATGGTGAACCTTCATCACTCACAGGAGATACTGTAAGCAGAACCTATACTGTGAAAGTCAACAACTTTGGAGCTTCATCAGATTCTGGTGTAGTCGACTTTGTTCTTACAGCTCCAGATAATTCTTTCGTAGAGTTATTTGATGGAACTATGGCAATAATGGATTCAGTTCTTCAGACAGGACGAGATAGTTATGTTGCAGTAAAACCAATTAGTGGTTCATGGGGTAACGGCCGAGATGCTTTATCTGGCGGTGACCAAACTGCATACATTAATTCTGATGGGCAAATTTCATGGCCTAGTGGTACTGTAGAAGTTGGTGAACCAACTGGTTGGGCAATCAATAATCCAACTAAATCATCATGGAATACTGTAGAAGGTAAACCAAGTGAGCCTAGTGGAGCTAATTTCGTAAACCCAGGACAAGTAATGACTGTTAATATCGATGTCACCATTGGATATGCGCAGTGGGCACCTCCAGGAACATATAGTATTCAAGCAGATGCAAGATCATGGTCTGATTATGATAACACTTTTACTAGTGGAGATTCAGACGGTCAAGCTACAATGATTATTGCAAAGCCTGACTTATCAATAGGTAGTGATGTGAGATATATATCTCATGCAACTGGTTATGGAGAGTCTGGTGCTGGCTGGGTCAAAAAGACAGGTTGTGAAAATAATCCTGCAGCAAATGAAGATTGTATTAAAGATGAATACTTCAGATTCATGTTCCAAGTTGAAAATACAGGAACAGAGACAGTAGGTACTTTCAGAGTAGGGCTTCTTGATTTCGAAAGTAATCCATTGGGTGTTCAAGTAGGATTGTATTGGACTAGCTCAGGTTGGGCTATTGATAGTACAAAGACTACAGCACACGATGCAGAAATCGTTTCATTGGGTAATAAGAAATATATTGCATTTGCAGCAAAAGCAAGTGAGTTAGGAATGTCAGCAGGTCCAGGTGACCAAAATACCGGATCATATGATTTCTATCTTGCAGTTGATACAGAAGATACTGTTGCTGAATCTAATGAGAACAATAACAGAGTTCCTGTAACAATTACTGCTGTAAAAGAAGTAAACACAGTTCCGTCCTTCGGATTGTCCTTACTAAGTATGTCAATTAGTGGTCTTTTGGCTGCAATTGGTATTGCTTTAAGGCAAAAAGAAGAATAAGGAATAGTACGACAAAGTGTAGTAAGGGGAGCTTTGCTCCTCTTATCTGCAGGTTAAATAAGATTAATATTAGTGTAAGCTTTAGAGGTAGGAATTAGTTACACTACAAATGTAGCAAATTCTCTACAGAAAACGCAAGGTTCTGGGCTTCCTGAAGGTTCACCACACGTTGGACATGGAGTTAAATCTTCAGGCTTTGATATGTTTTCTCTTATCTTTTCCATTCCATTAACTAAAGAATGCCTGGTACCTGGTTGTTCTTTTTCTAATTTCATCAGGATATCTCTAAATGTATTTCTTTGAGCCTCTCCAGAATGCGGACAGTCTCCATCATGAAATTCCATTTCTTTTAATATACAGTAAAGATAAATTTCTTGTTCAGGGAGTCTTCTTAATGGTAACAGGCGAGGAATGAATCCCTTTTGAACATATTTATGAGGGGCCATTCTAGAAAGTCTAGCGATGTCTCCTCTTGCATGATTCATCAAAACTGTTTGGGCGAAATCATCAAGATTGTGTCCAAGTATCAAACAATCAACGTTACTTCTATTGGCCATCTGATTGAGAGATCTTCTTCTCAGTATTCCGCATGGTGAGCAAGGGGAACCTTGTGGTGGTTTTTCAATTAGAAGTTCACCTAGGGTGATTCCAATTAATTCTTTATAAGAAAAGATTTCGAGTTTTATATCTAGCTTATCACATTCAGTTGCAGCACACTCTAATGACTTAGATCGGTAATTTGCAATTCCTTCATCAACAGAGAGTCCTATAATTTCAATGTTTCTTTCTCCAACATAGGATTTTAGAATATGTAAGGCTACCGTAGAGTCTTTTCCACCTGAAAGACCTATGCCTATTTTATTTATTTCTATATTTGAATTTTTCACCAACAGATTGACTTGTTTCCTCAACTCTTTTTGGGCATTCCTTTCAAAAGATTTGAAAAAGCATGATTTGCATAAAACTTCACCAGAATATCGCCTACTTATGACGGGATTATCCTTACAATGCTTGCAACCCATAAACAATTATAAGCAATACTTTATAATGATTAAATAGGACCGAAAGTATGACACAAGATTGTCACATTATTTGGACATAATATTATCTTATGACACAAATACTGTGTCAAAAAGCATTAAGTTTATATAGTAGCTTGACTAATGTGAGGCAACATGGCCCCACTAGGACCTCTAACTACTAATCGCTTGACAGTACGTTTAGATCCTGAAAGAGCAGCAAGAATTGAATATTGGGCCTCAGAAAATCCTTTGAGAATTAAATCGTATAATCAATTAGTTCAGGAAGCTTTAGATGAATATATAGATCGTAATACACCTTCGCCGAATGAGAAAATTTTGAATGTAAAGATACCTGAGAATACTAGTACAAGATTACAAGCATTACAAGACCATGGCTTTGGTTCAACAGATCATATTGTTACTGAAGCTATTTCTGACTATGCAATAACCAAATTGAAAGAACAAAAAGACTTCGAATTTTTGGATAATGAAGCTAAAATGATGACAAATCGTCGAAAGATGGTTTTCTCAGATTATGGACGTGAATAAATATGATGGAAAGATTAGAAAGTTTTGATAGCAGTGATTTGATGGAGTTTATTACAGCTCCACAAGTTAAGTTGGTTGGTACTGGAGGTGCAGGAAACAATATTCTTGATAGGCTCCATAGCCGTAGGGTTAAGGGTGTTGAAACAATAGCACTTAATACTGATGCAAATCATTTGAATCAGTGTAAATCACACGTGCGAAAAGTGATTGGAGCTAAAGTAACAAAAGGTAGAGGGGCTGGAGGCGACCCATATATTGGAAAGCGATGTGCAGAAGAGGATGAAGAAGCTATTAGGAATAGATTAAGTGATGGAGATATAGTTTTTGTGATTGCAGGAATGGGTGGAGGCACTGGAACAGGTAGCGCTCCAGTTATTGCTAAATATGCAAAAGAAACAGATGCTGTTGTTGTTGGGGTTGCTATTCTACCTTTCAGGGAAGAGGGATTAACTAGACGTAAAATAGCTCTTGAAGGATTGGCAGAATTAAAAAGAAATTGTGATTGTGTAATAGAATTAGATAATGAAAAATTGAATGAGTTAACAGATGGCGATTATCCAATTCAGAAGGCTTTTGCAGTAATGTCAGATTTAGTTTCAGGAATAGTTCAATCTTTGTCTGAAGTAGTTACAGAACCTTCGATGATTAATGTAGATTTTGCAGATTTGAGAAAGATTATTGAAGCTGGAGGTACAGCGAAGGTTCTTTACGGTGAGTCAGATGGTTCAGATCCTGGTAGTGTTTTAGATTCAGTACTTGGAAATCCATTATTAGGTAATAAATACAAAGGGGCAGAAGCAGTTCTACTTCATATAGCTGCAGGAAGTGAATTTGCCATGAGTGATTGCCATGAAGTATTATCTGCTCTCAAGTATGATTTAGCAGAAGATGCAAATTTAATTTGGGGTTTGAGAACAGATGATTCGATGTCTACGAAAGTTAAAGTGGTAATGCTTGTTTCAGCTATACCTGATAGTGAGCATGACTTGAATACTGAAACAGAGGATGAATTAAATTCTTTGGGTTCTTCATTACCAATGATTAACTAGATTATTTGTAAATATCATAAAGTCTAAAGGCAGATATTACTAGACTGTGTCTTATTGTTCCTTCATTAATGTAATTCTCCACTTCTTGTGTAGAAACAATTTCAACTTGTATATCTTCTCCAGGGTCTAAGTTTTGTTCATCAACTTTTTGACAATCTTCAACAAGGATGGTATGACACTTATTTGTTTGAAAAGCAGGATTAGGATCAATATGGCCTAAGTATCGAGCTTTAGTTCCGACATATCCAGTTTCTTCTTTAAGTTCACGTATTCCAGCTTCCAGAGGGTCTTCTCCCTCCTCTATTATTCCACCAGGTATCTCCAATTCAGATTTAGAGGTTCCAAATCTATATTGCTTCACTAAAACTATCTTCTTCTCAAGTGTTAGCGCAATAATGTTAATCCAATCATTACCATCTAGAACAATAAAGGGATGTTCTTTTTTAGTTCTTGGAGACTTGGCAGTAATCTCTCTCATACTAAATATTCGGAAATTACCTATAGATTCCTCAGAAACGGTTTTCCATTTATTATCTTTCAATTAATATTTACCATTTCAATTATGAAAATCAAATCTTCACCAGCTAGACTGCTAGGATCATTGGGATTTGCTTGTGCACCATAAGCATCTTTTGCAGGAATTCTAACAGCTAGAGTTTGTCCTTCGTACATTCCAATCATTTTTGAATCAAAGCCACTAATCATGCCTTTGCTTCCATTACAATCTTCTGTAGGGTTATCAGCCTCAATACAACCTATGTGAGAAGCTGGTAATGTGTCAGTATGCCTATTATTGTCAGTTACTCCAGTTCTTCTATATTGGTAGTTGTCCCATATGTATTCCATGCTACTATCAAATAATTTGGCATTGCTTGCCAATATTCCAGCATAGTGAACATCGACAGAGTCTCCTATTTTTGTTAAATTACCAAAATCATTTTCGGTATTGATTTCTAACTTTACCTCAGCTCTCTTTGTGGAATCTCCTCCAGATATAACTTCCATGTATGCGTAAAGTAATCCTTCAGCAGATGATGATGTTTTTACATTAATTAATAATGGTTTTCTAACATCTTTGTTTAGCATAATTGTCTCAAAACCATCTTCAACATCTATGGTGAAGCCACCATCATTAGATTTAGTAGAAATCGTAAATATGTCAGTAACTGAACCTGTATTCTTGACTAAAAGTACGAAATCAGTTTCACCTCCTGGTTCTGCTTTATGATTATTTGTTACCAATTCAGCCTCAACTCCGTATATTGGGTTACTGGTAACATTTTCTTCTGTATCTACCATTGATGTAAGATATAATCCACTACCAATTAGAATAACAACAAGTAAAAGAGCAATAAGTGCAGGTTTAGAATCCGGTCTTGCTTTATCGATATTTCCCTCACGATAATTAGCTGATGATTCTGCCTTTTTTTTCCTTCTTGACCTTTTCGCCATGATTTCTCTACGAAAATGCCTTAAAAAAAGTTGATGTCTACTTTCTATGTTTAGATCTAAAGAAAAAAGCCTTCATTGTATCTTTCCATATATCTGGGTTTTCTCTAATTCTTCTAAGTGAATATGGATACCAATCAGGACCGTATGGAATGTAATATCTTACTTTATAACCTTTTGAAATTAAGTTATCTAAGGTTTTGTCAATAGGAACACCTGATAAAGCCTGAAATTCACACTTACTTTTTGAATAATTACTTTTCTCAAGCATTTTTTCAATATTTTCAATAATCCAAAGGTCATGTGTTGCAAAACAAGCATAAATATTATTTTCAATCATTTTTTTAGCACATTCAAGATAATTAGCCCTTATCTTGTCATAATCTTGAAAAGCAATATCTTCACTTTCTTTGTATGCTCCTTTACACAATCTGATATTAGTATTAGGATTTTTTAGTAAATCTATATCTGAATTAGTTCTATGCATATATGCTTGTAGTACTGTCCCACAATTAGGATAATATTTTACGGCTTTTTTACACATTTTAATAGTTGATTCAGTAACCTCCGAGTCCTCCATATCCATTCTTACGAATGTATTGTAGGTTCTTGCCTTATCAAGTATTACACTTAGGTTATCCCAGCACAGACTACTATCCACTTTGAGACCTAGAGCAGTTAATTTTAGTGAGATGTTACAGTCTACACCAGAATTTGCAATTCCATCAATCAAATCACAATAAGACTTTGTTGTCTTTGTTATACCTCTTCTATTCCTTACTTCTTCACCTAGTAAATCTAACGTACCTACAAATCCCCGTTTGTTTAGTTTTCTCACTAAGTTAATTCCATCTTCTAATTTATCTCCAGCCACATATACTGCAGCAATACGACCAACTACAAATTTGGGCATCCACGGAGCTGTGCCTACAACAATTCTATTTAGAATACCCATAATTTTGCTAATGTAAAAGAGTGTTTATTATTATAGTGTCCGAGAGCGATTTATACAGCTATGCTTAGCACAGATTATGTCCCCTTCGTCAGTTACATGCGAGAATGGAAAATTAGAAGTGCCTAATAACCCAATTATTCCAGTGATAATTGGAGATGGAATTGGGTTAGATGTTACTCCTGTAGCTACTAAAGTATTGGATGCAGCAGTGTCTAAAGCCTATTCTGGTGAAAAGTCTATTTCTTGGATGGAAGTCTTGGCAGGTGAGGCAGCTTTTGAAGAAACTGGAGAATGGCTTCCTGAATCAACTCTCGATTCCATAAGAAATCATTTAGTTGCACTAAAAGGACCATTAACTACGCCAGTGGGGGGAGGTTTCAGAAGTCTTAATGTTACATTAAGGCAAAAGTTGGATCTCTTTGCATGTGTAAGGCCAGTAGTTTGGTTTGACGGCGTTCCAAGTCCAGTCAAAAATCCAGAAATGGTGGATATGATAATTTTCCGAGAAAATACTGAAGATATTTATGCAGGAATTGAGTGGCAGGCAGGATCTGATGAAGTCAAGAAAGTTATAAATTTTTTACATGAAGAAATGGGAGTTTCTCAGATTCGTTTCCCATCTACAAGTTCATTAGGAGTTAAACCAGTTTCAAGTGAAGGAACTAAGAGACTGGTCAGAGCTTCCTTGAATTATGCAATTGATAATGATAAATCTTCAGTTACATTAGTTCACAAAGGCAATATTATGAAATTTACGGAAGGAGGATTCCGTGATTGGGGTTATGAGTTATCTAGAGATGAATTTGGAGCTAAGCCCCTAGATGGTGGCCCTTGGCATGTTTTTAAGAATCCAAAAACAGGTAATGACGTTATTGTAAAGGATGTTATTGCAGATGCAATGCTTCAACAAATATTGACAAGACCATCAGAATATGATGTAATAACTACTTTAAATCTTAATGGAGATTATATTTCAGATGCTTTGGCAGCTCAGGTAGGAGGTATTGGAATAGCTCCTGGTGCTAACATAAATTATGATTCAGGACATGCATTGTTTGAAGCAACACATGGCACAGCTCCAAAATACGCAGGTCAAGATAAGGTAAATCCAGGTTCAGTAATTCTATCTGGTGAGATGCTATTACGATATTTAGGATGGGCGGAGGCTGCAGATTTAATCATTGAGGGAATGCAGAAGACTATTGGAGCTAAAACGGTTACATATGACTTTGAGAGGCTAATGGATGGGGCCAAATTATTGAAATGTAGTGAATTTGGTAATGCCATTATAGAAAATTTGTGAATCTTCAAGAAATAAAGAACATTGCGACTTCAGAAGAGTTAATTGATAGGGCATTACGTAGGGCATCTAAAGTTGAAGAAAAGGTTAGGAGTGCAGATTATAGGGCTAGATTGACTGCAGTTAGAAAAATACATTCAGTTGCAGATAATCTTGCAAATCCAATGATTAGTTACGTTAAGGCCTTCCCTTCCTTTGACCTCATTCATCCATTTGATAGAGAAATAATAGATCTTACAGTTGGAGTTGATATGTTGAGGAAATCATTAGGAGCTGTAGATTGGGCTAGAAAAGAAGTATTGATGATTTCAACTAAGTATGTACCTAGGGCACGGGCTAGAAAAAGCGCAGAAAATACCATGAAAATTATGAGTGAAGCCTATACTAAAATGACAAATGTGGTAAGGCAAATATCCAAAAATTTAGATTTTTTAATCTCTGCCAGATCTATATTTCGTAATCTTCCTAATGTAGATACAGAGTCTCCAGTGGCAGTTTTTGCTGGAGCTCCTAATGTTGGTAAATCTAGTTTGATAGGCTCAGTTTCTACAGGTAAACCAGAAGTCAAAAGTTATCCTTTTACAACAAAAGCAGTTTCTTTGGGTCATATAACAAAGAAATACACAGTTTTACAAGTAATGGATACTCCCGGTTTGTTAGATCGTTCAGATTTGGAAAGAAACGACATGGAAAAACAAGGTATAGCTGCTTTTGATTATTTGGAACCTATTATTGTATTTTTGACAGATTTAACTGGAACTTCTGGTTATTCAGTGGAAATGCAAACTAATCTTCGAGATGAGTTAAAATTACGTTATCCAAAATGTGAGTGGATCGATGTTTTTAGCAAAAAGGATTTAGATTTTGAAGATGATATAGAGTTTGATGGTGCAATACCCGTATCAGCTTACAAAGAGCAAGGAATAGAAGAGTTCAAGGATAAATTACTAAATCTTATTCTTTAACTTTCATATCATGAGTATCTCCCACAATATTTTGAGTATAGGGAGACATTAATTCGATGATGGCTTTTTTGTGATAATCTTTCAGATTCATACATCCCGTATTGCTTAATGCTGCCTTAATTTTACGAATATCTTGTTTTAGTTTAGGTTTCAATCTTCCCCAATTTTGTACTGTACCTTCTTCACCCTCAGCAAAGAATGTTTTTCTAGCGACATGCCCGTAACGGTCTAAATTTCTTGCACGAGCAGATCCTTCTCCCCAAGTAGCGACATATTTGATATCAGGTTCATGAGTTGTCAATTGCATATTTTCATCATATTTTTCACCTTCAGCCTCGTAGAAGTGATTGAAATATCCACCCATCATAACTGCATCAGCTACGCTCAGTGCAATA
>Ga0115012_10001669_pt1 | contig 12857 bp, 12 predicted proteins | sample TroAtlMetagenome_FD_88706 | JGI IMG/M metagenome (GOLD analysis project Ga0115012, IMG submission 88706) | Marine eukaryotic phytoplankton communities from Atlantic Ocean - Tropical Atlantic ANT10 Metagenome | ecosystem: Environmental > Aquatic > Marine > Oceanic | place: Tropical Atlantic...
TATTATAATAAATCAATTTGTATTTTTAAAATAATTTTCAATTTTTCTTATATTATGATAAATTTATAAATTTTTTATTGTTTAATTATCAATATAATGCATAATTAATTATTATGTATTTAGGAGCATATACATGTCAATAAACGCATTAAGTTATATAGGCGTTAATTCAGATAAGTTAGAAGACTGGCAAAACTTTGCTACAAACTATCTAGGAATGCAAAAGATTGATCATGGTAATAAGTCTTTATGTTTTAGAATGGATGATCAAAAACAAAGATTTACTATTTCAGGAGAGCCTGGTGATGAACTTGCATTTCTTGGTTGGGAGGTTGAGAAAAAATCTGACTTACAAATGTACGCAAGACGCTTAGATGCTATTGGAGTTCCTGTTAAACTAGGAAGCAAAAATCTTACAGATAAGAGGTTTGTAGAAGAACTATTATACTTTGACGACCCAGCGGGTAATAGAATAGAACTTGTTTATAAACCACATCTTGATAAAGATACCTTTGTTTCAGGTAGACCAATATCAGGTTTCAAGACAGATATTTGTGGACTTGGGCATGCTGTATTACACGTTTCTAATGTTAATGATTTAGTTCCTTTTTATAGAGACACTCTTGATTTTAAAATAAGCGATTATAGTCATGACCCTATTTCGTTATGTTTTTTTCATGTAAATGGAAGACATCATAGCTTTGCTTTGATAGGCACAGGTCAACAAGGGTTTCACCATTTTATGGTTGAATATCAAAATTTAGATGATGTTGGTCAAGGTTATGACTTGCTTCAATATAAAGAAGGTGCAATTGCTTATACTTTAGGGAGACATACCAACGATTATATGACTTCATTTTATGCTCATACACCATCAGGTTTTTTTATTGAAAACGGTTGGGGGGGTAGGATAATTGATCCAAATACATGGATACCACATGAAACTAATGCAGGCCCAAGTTTTTGGGGGCACGAAAGATTATATTTACCTGATGATGAAAGATTAAAATTTAGAGAAAAACGTTTTGAAACTGCTCGGGAAGGTAAACGATCGCCAATGGTTATTGACTGTCCTTGGCTTTATCAAAATTTTAAGAACAAGTCAGGGTCTGTAATAGAGTGAAAAAAATAGATTTTGATGTTGTAATAGTTGGGCTAGGACCTACGGGTGGAACATTAGCTAATTTGCTAGCTATGAATAATTTGTCGGTACTTATATTAGAAAAAGAATCAAGCGTATATAATTTGCCTCGAGCAGTCCACTTTGATGACGAAGTTATGAGAGTATTCCAAACTATAGGAATTACAAAAAGTTTATCAAAAAAATTAATTATTAACAAAGGTACAAAATTTATCAATGAAGATGGAGAACTTCTTTTAGATTGGCCACGCCCAAAAATAATTACGGAAAATGGATGGTACCCTAGTTATCGTTTCCATCAACCCGACTTAGAAAGAAGTCTTCGTTATAAATTAAAAAAGTTTGATAAGGTTGTTTCTTTGCAAAACTGTGAAGTCTTTAAAACTATGAGTGTAAAAAATTTCACCGAAGTTCATTATAAAAATACTAAAATTAATAAGATATATTCTGTTAAGTCAAAATATATTATTGGTTGTGATGGAGCAAATTCATTCATTAGAAATGAAATAAAAACAGAATTGGAAAATCTGGGTTTTGAGCAGCGTTGGGCTGTTATTGACTTAATATTAAAAACAAAAAATGTAAATTTGCCAGACCGAACTATTCAATATTGTAATGCAAAAAGGCCTGCAACTTATTGTAGAAATGTAGGCAAAAGAAGAAGATGGGAAATAGCATTAAAAGATAATGAGAGTTCTAAAACATTTTTTGATGAAAAAACACTTTGGAAATTTTTAAGTAAATGGGTCTCTCCTGATGAAGCAGAAATTGAAAGAAAAACTGTCTATACATTTCAATCTGCTATTGCAAAAAGTTGGAGAGAAGGCCGTATGCTTTTAGTAGGTGACGCCGCTCATTTAACGCCGCCATTTATGGGGCAAGGTATGTGTGCTGGAATAAGGGATGCATCAAATCTAGCTTGGAAAATAAGTATATGTTGCAAAAATGGTCATAATGAAAACCTTTTAAATAGCTATCAAACAGAAAGATCATCTAATGTTAGAGATTACATAAACACCGCAATGAAAATGGGGGAATTACTTAATTCGATAGGCGGCTCAGAAGTATCAGATACAGTTTTTGTTCAACCAGATGGTACGATTAAAATGAATACAATTAAACCCCAGCTTGGAAAAGGTTTAGGTGAGTGTGGAGACGTAAATAGGGGGAAAATATTTCCGTCCTTAAAATTTAATTTTGGCAAAGATTTTGATAATATATTCTCATTTGACCCAATATTGATTACAAACAAAAAAATAAATAAAAAGAAACTTAGAATTAAATCTTATGACTGCTCAGATATACCTGAAATTCAAATCATATTAAAAAAATTTAAAACAAATACCTTAATTATTCGTCCTGATAGATTTATTTTGGCTAGCACCCAAAAAAATGATTTGTTAAAATTTACTAATTTTTGTCTTAACCAAATTTATAATTCATAAGGTTCTAGATGTCAGGTTTTACAAGATATAATAAAATCTTAAATCTTTTTTCAGAACAAAGAAGCTCATGGACAGTTTTAGAAATTTCAGACAAATTGAAAACCCCTTCAAGTACTATTTATAGAATTGTTCGAGAATTAGTTTTGTCAGATTTTCTTGAAAGTGCTACAGGCGCTTATTTCAGACTGGGTCCTGCCTTTATCAAATTCAATAGAACAATTAATTTATCAGACCCTTTAGTTAGAGCAGGACAACCATTTTTAGAAAAACTAGCAAATGAGAATCCAATTGTAAGTGCAAACGTTTTAGCTAGGCTTTATGGAAACAAAGTAATGTGTGTAGCAGATTATAAAACTCCATTTTTTAAAAATAATACCAGTTATCAAAAGGGAAAATTAATGCCTTTAATTTATGGTGCAACATCAAGGGCAATAATTATGAAGGTTACAGGAAGACGTTTAGAAGATCTCCTAAAGCATGAAGCGTTTAACGATGATAATGAGAAAGATACTTTATTAAAAAATTTAAAACATGATAATAAAAGAGGATATTGTAGAACCGAGGGTGAAGTAGATACAGGTCTCATAGGTTTTTCAGTGCCTATCAACAACAAAAAATTAGGTATAGAGGCATCATTGAGTTCGATATTTAATTCGATTGATTTTCTTCCTGAGCACGAACCAATAATTTATGCTAATTTATCAAGTTATGCTTTATTGATAGAAAGATATATAAATCAAATTTTTGATGATATTCAAAATTATCATCAGACACCTAGTTAAATAAGGAGAGGAAATGTCATTAACTGCAGTACAAGCTGACATATTTTTGCACCATCTTGAAATACAAAGTAGCAATCCAGAGAGCTTAGCTAACTTTTACTCAAATATTATGGATATGAAAATAGAGAAACTTTCATCAAAGAAGTTTGTATGTGAAGGGCCAGCTCGTAAAATAATAATAACTTTAGGTGAAAATAAGACCTTAAGTTATGCTGGAATGGTTTGTAGAAATCAAAATAACTTAAATGAATTTAAAGAGTTTTTAAATCAAAACGAATTAAAATTAAAAGAATATAACTCAGAATTATACAAATCAGGTTCTTTCTCAGTTGAAGATCCTGATAAGAATATAATATGTTTTGGAGTTTTAAAAAATAATAGCTCTTCACTTTTAAATGGGATTCATGCTCCATTACAACATTTAACATTTGCTTCAGAAGACGTTGTTTCATTTGAAAATTTTTATAAAAACAAACTCGGTTTTCAAGTTACAGATCGAGTTGTAAAAGATAATGGAGAGCTAGCAACTTGCTTCACTACGTCTAATCATGAGCATCATACTATAGCTTGTTTTAAATCATCTAAAAAGGGGATGGATCATCATTCATACGAGGCTGGTGATTGGAATTATATAAAAAGTTGGTGCGATCATTTTGCATCAAATAATATAAAATTGATGTGGGGACCTGGTAGACATGGACCAGGAAATAATTTATTTGTATTTATTGAAGACATTGATGGAAATTGGATAGAAATTTCAGCAGAATTAGAAACGGTTTATGGTCGGCCGGTAAAAAACTGGCCTCAAGAAGAAAGAACCCTGAATTTGTGGGGTAATGCAATTATGAGATCTTAAGAAAAGGAAAAAAAATGAAATTATTAAGCTTTATTAGACTGGGTAAAACGGGTTTTGGTGCAGTTGTTAAGGATGGTATAATAGATTTAACAGGCAAACTTGATACAGATGTAAATACTATAAAAGAGTTAATATCTCTTAATATGGAAGATCAAGCTGAAGAGTATATTGCAGGAAAAACAAAAGATTTATCCTTTTCTGATATTAGTTTTTTGCCAGTTATACCTGATCCAGAAAAAATAATGTGTATAGGTCTTAATTATCTAGAACACAAAAAAGAGACAGGTAGACCAGATGTTGATAATCCAACAATCTTCACAAGATTTGCTGACTCGCAAGTGGCTCATTTACAACCAATGATAAAACCAGATAATTCTGATCGTTTTGATTATGAAGCTGAAATGGCAATAATAATTGGTAAAGGTGGTAGGTTTATTTCCGAAGATGAATCATTAAACCATATTGCTGGTTACGCGTGTTATAACGATGGTAGTATCAGAAATTATCAAAGACACACATCACAATTTACCCCAGGGAAAACTTTTCCAGGTACTGGTGGTTTTGGTCCATATATGGTTACTCCAAGTGAAGTGGGTGACTATACAAAATTACCAATTGAGCTTAGGTTAAATGGTAATGTTATGCAAAAAGCTACATTAGCCGATCTTATTTTTCCAATTCCAAGGTTAATAAGTTATATATCAGAATTTACTGCTCTATCTTCAGGTGATGTGATTGTTACTGGAACCCCAGGTGGCGTAGGAGATAAAAGAAATCCTCCTGTTTATATGTTACCTGGAGATGTGGTTGAAGTAGATATAGGGTTATTAGGTGTATTAAAAAATCCTATAGTTGCAGCACCCAAATTGTAAGTTTTATTTTTATAGATTAGAAAAATGATAAATAAATCTTTGATCACAAATTTAGTATCTATTTTTATAATATGTATTGGTTATTTTTATAAAGATGAATATTCATTTATTCTCCTGACAGGAGTTTTTGCGTTATCAGGTAGTATTACTAATTGGATAGCAGTACATATGTTATTTGAAAAAATTCCTTTTTTATATGGGTCTGGAGTTATTCTTGATAGGTTTGAGGATATAAAGTTAGGTATAAAAAATCTCATTTTACAAGAATTATTTACAGAGACTCAAATAAATAACTTTTTATTGGATAGTAACGAAGGCGTATCAGAGAAAATAATAGAAAAGATTGATTTTGATAAGGTTTTTATTGGTTTAGTTGAAGCTATAGAAGGTTCACAATTGGGGGGTATGCTTGCAATGGTCGGTGGCAGAAAAGCCCTTGATCCTCTAAAGGAACCTTTTACTAAAAAATTAAAAGTTATTATTGAAGATTTTATAACTGATAATACTTCTAATGATGCCAATGCTGATACAACTGCCTCTTTACTACACAAGATAGAAAATATACTAGATTCTAGATTAGCTGATTTATCGCCAGAAGATATAAAGAATATAATACAAAGAATGATAAAAGAGCATTTAGGTTGGCTTGTAGTTTGGGGTGGCTTTTTTGGAGGGTTTCTCGGATTAGTATTAAGTCCTATTGGTCTTAATGTTTTATGACATTTAAAAAAAAGAAGAGTATTAAAAATACTCTTCTTAAATTTTTTATGATATCAACCATCCACCATCAATATCAATTGTAGTTCCAGTAATAAATTCATTTTCAATCGCAAAAATTATTCCTGTAGCAACTTCGTCAGGAGACCCTGCTCTAGGAATTAAATTACTGTTGGTTGTATTTTTATAATAATCTTCTCTTTCTTTACCTTGAAGAGGGCTCATAGGTGTATCAATGATTCCAGGTGAAACAATATTTATTCTCTTTGGAGATATTTCAGGGGCAATTCCTCTAGCAAAAGCCTCTACTGCACCACCAACTGATGAAATAGCGATTTGTCCTGGACGACATTTTCTAGCAGGAGATCCACTAACCAAAACAATATTACCATTATTTTTTAAATATTTGGCACCATATCTAACTACATTAGTATATCCCCATAATTTATCGAATGAAGCTTTATATCCGTCTAAATCCATAGACAAAAAAGGACCAACAGCTCTAGCGCCACCCGTGGCAGAATTTACTAAAATATCAAATTCTCCTTCTTCTTGAAAAAAATTTTCTAATGCGTCTCTGTCTAAAACATTCATTTTTTTTGTTGTCACATTTTTTGGAAGGTTTTCCATTTTTTCAGGGTTACGGCTAAGGGCTATTACATGAGCGCCTTTATCAGATAACATTTGAGTTGCTGAAAGGCCTATTCCAGATGTACCTCCAAAAACAATAGCCTTTTTACCATTAATATTCATTTTATTTATCCTTCAAAATTTATTTATAATTCATAAAATTTCTATAACATTTTATTTTTAGATTTGTTACAAAAGTTTAAAGTATATTAAAGGTGTTAAAATGACAATTGAGTTATTTAGAAACAATTCATATTTAAAAGAACATGATACAACTATCTCTGAAATTGTATCTGATGGTTTGGTATTAAATGAAACTATTTTTTATCCCGAAGGTGGTGGGCAACCTGGAGATGAAGGTTCAATTAAAATAAATAATCAAACGATTGACATTATTGGAACTAGATACAATGACAATAAATTAGTTCATGTGATTGAAAATATTGATGGTTTTAAAAAAAATGAAGAGGTTAAATTAAATTTAAATTGGATTAAAAGATATAGTTATATGAAAGTGCATACCTGCCTTCATCTTTTATGTTCAATTATACCTTTTCCTGTAACAGGAGGGTCAATAGGTGATGGAAGGGGGCGGCTTGACTTTGATCTTGAGACAAAGCCTGACAAAGAAGAGGTGTTAAATAAAATAAATGAACTAATTAATAAAGATTATCTAATTCACATATCAAGCATAACAGATAAAGAGTTGGATGATAATCCAGATTTAGTAAGAACTATGGCAGTGAAACCTCCAAGAGGCTCAGGTCAAATTAGAATGATAAGAATAGGTGACGATATTGATTTTCAGCCATGTGGTGGTACACACGTGAGTAAAACTTCAGAAATAAATCATGTTAAGTCTGTAAAGATAGAAAATAAAGGTAAGATGAATAAAAGAATTATCTTAAAATTTTAAACAATAATTATTTTTTACAAACTATTTCAAAAGGTAAAGTTCTATTTTCTTTAATAGATTGCATTGAATTCCTAGATCGTTCATTCATGCTATCTCCACCAATTACATGAATACCTAAAACAGGGTTTTTATTTTCAGGTTTGGGTTTGATAAGTTTTTCATATCCTGAGATATATTTATCTGCAGTCTCAACAATTTCAATGTCAGAGAAACCTGTTTGTTTTAATATTGATAATGTTTTTTCTAGGGGTAATAGAAAACTCATGTCTTCGGTATCTGCCCAAGGTAAAGGGAATATAGGGTTGCCGTTGGGTCCTAAGCCATGTTCTGTAAAAGCAAAAAAGGTGCCTGATTTTAAAACTCTAAAAGCCTCTGAGAAAAACTTAATTCTATCTGAGATATTCATAGTTACATGTTGTGAATACCCGCCATCAAAAGTTTCGTTATCAAAGTCTAACACCTCTCCATTACCAACTAAAAGTTCAACTTTATTTGTCATTGTAGTAAGTTTATTAAATTCGTTTCCTATTTGAACAAAACTGGGCGTTATATCTACTCCAGTTATAAAACATTGAAATCGTTTCGCGAAATATCTTGCTGGTCCTCCAAGACCGCAGCCAATATCTATAATTTTTTCATTTTCTGATATTGGCATTCTTTTCCCAAGGTCTACAGTAGCCGCAATGCCACGTGCATGATATTGATCAATAGGAAATAAATCTTCAATTTCTAATTTTTTATCATTTAAACCTGCTTCTAACATTGCTTGATGGACTCTTGAATAAATGTCACCTCTAGTCCAAAAATTTTCTATATCAGATTTATCGATCATTGAGAAAAAACTATTCTTTAACTCTTAGCAATAAAGTCAGCACATCGTTCACCAATCATCATGCATGCTGCATTAGTATTCCCAGATACCAGGGTTGGCATTATTGAAGCATCTGCAATACGAAGTCCTTTGACACCGTGTACTTTTAAATTTTTATCAACTACAGATTTTTGATCAAATCCCATTTTGCAAGTTCCCGATGGATGATAAAGTGTTTCAGCCTTATTTTTTATAAATTCTAGTATGTCATCATCTGTAGAAGATTGATATCCTGGTTGAATTTCATCATCACAAAACTCTTTCATGTGAGTAGATTGCATTAATTTTCTTATTAACTTTACTCCAGCTACAAGTGTATCTTTGTCCAATTGGCTTGATAGAAAGTTGTATTTTATACTCGGATACTCTTCTGGGTTGTTTGATTTAATATGGATACTTCCCTTGCTCTCTGGTAAATTTTGATTAACTGTGCAAGTGATGCCGGGTTCTTTCCCTAACTTTCTTTTGCCGTTTTCTAAAACTACTTTATAAGGTATGAAGTGTACTTGTATGTCTGGAGCAGCCAATTCTTTTCTAGTTTTTAAAAAACCAATTACGGGAGCTGAGGGAAGAGTTAAAAATCCATCTCTTTTAAATACATATTTAAATACCTGTTTTATTAGATTTGCACCTCTTGCTTTATCGTTGTAAGCAATTCCTGGTTTTGTTATGTGATATACTAATCTAGGACCAAGATGATCTCTTAAATTTTCTCCAACCCCTTCAAGTTCATGGATAACCGGTATACCTTTTTCTTCTAAAACATCTCTTCTTCCAATCCCTGATAATTCTAAAACCTGAGGCGAATTAATAGCTCCACCACATAAAATTACTTCTTTAGCACAGTTAAACTTTATCAACTTACCTTTACTTTTTACTTCGACACCAAAACATGTTTTCCCATTAAAAAGTAACTTGGTAACCAAAGATTTTGTAATAGTTGATAGGTTTTTTCTAGATTTTATAGGTCTTAAATAAGCAACTTCAGCGCTCATTCTCTCACCTTTGAATATTGTAGTTTGAGTATAAGCAATACCTTCTTGCTCATCTCCATTATAATCTTTGTTTAGGGGAATTTTATTTTCTTCTGCAGCCTTAAATAACCCCTCATAAATAGGGTTTCTGTCAGTTACTTCAGATACCTTAAGCGGACCATCACTTCCTCTTATTTCTGAATTATCACCTTGATAGTTTTCCATTTTTTTGAAAAAAGGTAGGACATCATCGTATGACCATCCAGTATTTCCCATTTGTGCCCAAGTGTCGTAATCAAGTTTGTTTCCTCTTACATAAACTAAGCCATTTATGGAACTTGATCCTCCAAGTAATTTACCTCTAGGTATAGGTATTTCTCTGTTTCCAGTGGATTCTTCTGGTTCTGATCTATATCTCCAATTTGCAAGTGGGTTGTCAATTAAAAGGGCAAAACTTGCAGGAAGTCGTGTCACAGGATGCGATGCTCTTCCAGCTTCGATTAATAACACTGTATTCTCTGGATTTTCAGACAATCTATTTGCTACTGCGCAACCTGCTGAACCTGCGCCAACTATAATATAATCATAACTTTTATTCATTGTATTTCCTTAATATAGAGGGTCATATTAGACATTTATTCTTGGATATCAATTCAAAAAATTAAATGATTAGAATTAAATTTTGAGTTATTTGATAAAAACTTAAAAGAATGTTAATAGTCAATTTTTTTTGAGGATTATTGAATTTGTTAGAATGGGTCTTAGATGTTTCGCAGATAATCATTGCTGATATAGTTCTTTCTGGTGACAATGCACTTATAATAGGTATGGCAGCAGCAACGGTTCCAGAAAAAAATCGAAAGAAAGTAATTTTCTTTGGTTTAATGGCCGCTGCTGTATTACGAATAATATTCGCGCTTGTAGCTTCCTATTTAATTAGTATTCCAGGATTACTTTTATTAGGTGGTCTTCTTCTTTTTTGGGTTTGTTGGAAGTTTTATAATGATATAAAAGAATTTTCATCTAATACTAAAGAGACAGTAAATCCACATGATGACCTTTCTGGCAAGGGAATGAAAGCTGCTTTGACAACAATTATAATAGCAGATGTTTCTATGTCACTTGATAATGTAATAGCTATAACTGCAATTGCCAGAGATAACAAAATTTTATTAATTCTTGGCATTGCTTTTGCCATTTTGATAATGGCGGTTTTTGCAACCGCCATTGTAAAGATACTAATAAAGTTTAGATGGTTGTCTTATTTAGGTTTACTTTTTCTAGTCTATTTATCAGCAAAAATGACATTTGATGGATGGGTTCAACTTGTCCCATTCATAAAGTAATTTTTTTATTCCTAGCCACTTAGCATCTTTGGAAACCACAGTGCTATATCTGGAATAAATAATACCAACATCATTCCAATTATCTGTAATCCAATAAACGGTAGCACAGCCATAAAAATTTCTTGTAATTCAATTTCTGGTGGAGCAACAGATTTTAACCAGAAACATGCTGGACCGAAAGGTGGTGATAAGAAATATATTTGAATATTCATAACAAACAATACCCCAAACCAAACTGCTGCCCAAGCAGGATCTAGTCCTAGCTCAGGAGCCATTCCTACAACCACAGGTGCAAAAACAGGAACTGTTATAAACGCAATAGCTATCCATTCCATGAAAGTGCCTAAGATAACCAAAATTAGCATCATTACTGCAACAATACCCAATGGTGGCAACCCTAGACCACTAAATAAAGATCTCATAAAATCTGCGCCACCTATAAGGTTATAGATACCAACAAAAGCAACTGCACCTAATATTAACCAAACTATAGTTCCAACAGTTGACATTGTTCCAGCGAGTGCTTTTTGAAGAAGGTTCCAGCTAAAAGAGTTTCTTACAAAAGCAACTACGATAGCTCCAACAACTCCAACAGCAGCAGCTTCTGTTACTGATGCTATTCCTGCATATATAGAACCCATTACACAGAAAATTAGAAAAACACACATCATAACAGCTGATTTTTTTTCTTTATTTAGTTTCATTTCCTTTCCTCTGGCAGCTGCTACTTCTTCAGCATTAGGCGCTAAAGATGGGTTGATATAGCATCTAACAAGAGTAAAAATTGCATAGAAAGTTGCCAACATTAATCCTGGAACTGCTCCGGCCATAAACAAGTCACCAATAGCAACATTTGCTGATAATCCATAAACAATCATAATAATGCTCGGAGGAATAAGAGTTGCTAACGCACCAGAAGCACAAACAACACCAATAGCTAACTTTCTATTGTATCCAAGTCTCATCATTTGCGGAAGGGCAACTAGACCAAGCATAACAATTTCACCACCCATAACTCCAGACATGGCTGCAAGAATAACAGCTACAACAATAGTTTGAATGGCAACCCCTCCACGAAGCCTGCCAGCAAAAATTTGCATTGCATCAAAAAGGTCTTCTGCTACACCAGCTTTTTCTAAAATTGATGCCATCAACACAAATAATGGCACAGCTACCAATGGGTACGCTTCTAAAAGGCCAAATGCATTTGTTGAAACTAAATATAATCCGTTAAATCCAAAGTAAAATAATGCACTTAATATTGAAACAAATAGCGTTACCACTCCTAATGGCATTCCTGTCATCATAAGGACAACCATTAATCCAACAATCAACATACTCGCTTGAGCAATGGTCATTTCTCTAATGTCAAAATATCTAGTTGGCTCTATATAAGCTGCAATTGAGCTAAGGTGTTCATTAATTGCTATGACACCTTTTAATTCAAAAGCTTGTTCAAAGAATACCAAAATTAATCTAAAAATAATAAATGCTGAAATTCCTGCAATTATATTTTTAGCAATTTTAGAATCAAAATGTCTGTAAAGATTTACTAGGAGTTGAGCTAAATAAACCATTGCTCCGATAACCAACATTGTTTTCAAAATTAGTGGCTGAGGGGAGTTCCAAGCAGTGCCTGCTCTTTCAACCATCATTACAGATTCTATCGCTCTAACTAGAGTATCATCAACAAAAAACCATAAAGCTATGAGACCGATTATATACGCGAATAAGTCTAAGTACCATTGTTTAGCTTTATCCATCATAATATAGATAACTGTAATACCTATATGTCTTTTATGAAGTGTTATATAGCCTGCTGACAACATCCATGCAGAAGCACAAAGGACCATTACAGCTTCAAAAGCCCACTGAGTTGGAGAATCAAAAACATATCTAGATATGACTTCAAAGCAGGTTATTAACGCACAAAGAAGATATAATTGTGCAACAGCTAGTCCAAGAAATTTACTGATATGGTCAACAAAATTTAGCCTGTCTATAGTAGGAGGAAATTCATCCGCATTTATAGTTTTGTTAAGATCCATGGATTTCCCCCAAAAAATTTACTTATATTTAAAACATTAAGACTATCAAAATATTTTAATTATATGTAAAGAAAAAAATATAATTAATTTTTTTTTTAAAAACTAGTTGCCATTAGAAAGCTTATTGTTCATGGTTAGAATCAATTAGGAGGAACTTATGGAAAATGAAGGAAGAAATGATCACGTTCAGTATTATGGCCCATGGTCATGGGTAGGAGGTTTGTTTTTAGGCGGCCTTATTACTTACTTAATGTTTTCA
>Ga0115012_10001670_pt1 | contig 12857 bp, 17 predicted proteins | sample TroAtlMetagenome_FD_88706 | JGI IMG/M metagenome (GOLD analysis project Ga0115012, IMG submission 88706) | Marine eukaryotic phytoplankton communities from Atlantic Ocean - Tropical Atlantic ANT10 Metagenome | ecosystem: Environmental > Aquatic > Marine > Oceanic | place: Tropical Atlantic...
ACTTTTGAAGCATGGACAGTTACTGTAATCAACGATGTTGAATTCAGTGTAAGAAGTGCACTAGAAGCATGGCAGTTGGATATCAGTCAGTTAGACTCAGGTATCGGTGCGATTAATAACGATTACTTGTTATCAAGAGCATTCGTTGAACAGTTAAACAAAGATGACTCAGTCCTTGCGAGATACGAATTCTTCAATATGTTCCCTCAAAATATCGGTGGTATTGAACTGAATATGGGAACTGCTGACGAAGTTGAAACTTTTGAAGTTTCATTTGACTACTCTCACTGGGAAAGAGTTATTTAATTAAAGTGAAGTACACCCTTTTAGGGGAGTATAAATATTAGTATGGAAATTTTTGGGTTTGAAATAACTCGTAAGAAAGACGAGTTGCGGAATTTAGAGGTGTCAACGGCACCTAGTTTCGTTCCGCCTGTCGAAGATGACGGTACACCCGTTATTCAACAACAGCCAGGCGGTTTCATATCAGGTGGGGCATATGGTTCCTACATTGATATGGAAGGTGGTATTAAGAATGAGACAGGTCTCATTACAAGATACCGTGAAATATCTCTAATCCCTGAGTGTGACTCAGCGATTGAAGATATTGTTAATGAGTGTATCACATCGGATTCTCAAGACAAGATTGTATCACTCGACCTCAGAGATGTGAAGCTCTCTGATAGTATCAAGACCAAGATACATGACGAGTTTAATCATATTCTTGCCTTAATGAAGTTCAATCAGAACTCTCACGAATTATTCCGAAAATGGTACGTAGATGGAAGGATATACTTCCATAAGGTCGTTGACGGCAAGCGTCCGAAAGCAGGTATTGTAGACCTAAGAAACATTGACCCACTTAAAATTAAGAAGGTCAGAAATGTAATCAAAGGTAAATCGGACAAAGCAGGTGTTGACGTTATAAAGAAAGTTGAAGAGTTTTATGTCTTCAACGATAAAGGTTTCGACAAATCTTCAGCGAATGACGGAACAACGGTGAAGATTGCCCCTGAAGCGGTATCATATACCACATCGGGGTTACTAGATTACACAAAGAATGTTGTAATCGGATATTTGCACAAAGCATTGAAGACTGCAAATCAGTTATCAATGATGGAAGACGCACTTGTTATCTATAGGATATCACGTGCGCCAGAGAGAAGGATATTCTACATTGACGTAGGTAACCTTCCAAAGGCAAAAGCAGAACAGTATTTGTCTGAGGTTATGAACAAGTATAGAAACAAACTTGTTTACAACGCAGACACAGGTGAAATCAAAGATGATAGAAAACATATGTCTATGTTGGAAGATTTTTGGTTACCTAGGAGAGAAGGTGGACGTGGGACAGAGATAACAACTTTGCCAGGCGGACAAAATCTCTCGGAGATAGAAGACATTGAATACTTTAAGTCGAAGTTATATAAGAGTTTAAGTATTCCAGCTTCTAGAATGGAAGCAGACGCAGGATTCAATTTAGGACGTGCGTCCGAAATCCAAAGAGACGAACTTAAGTTTAATAAGTTCACAAATAGACTTCAAAAGAAGTTTAGTAGAGTATTCATTGACGTTCTAAGAACACAATTAATACTTAAAGAAATTGTAAGTCAAGAAGAATTTGACAAGTTAGTCAAAGACTTCTGCCAGTTTGATTATGCTAGTGATAACCACTTCGCAGAGTTGAAAGACGCTGAAATTATGCGTGAGAGACTTGAGACTTTATCAACCGTTGACGAGTATGTTGGTAAGTATTATTCTCAGGAGTTTGTACGTAAGAATATCTTAATGCAAACCGAAGAAGAAATAAAACTTCTCGACAAACAAATGGAAAACGAAGGTGGAGACGAAGAAGGTGGTGACGATGAATTTGGGGGATTTTAATAAATGACAGAAATAGCAAAGAAAATAGTTGACGAGATAGAACAAGGTAAGTTGCAAGACGCTAAAGATTCTATCTTTGACGGTATTAAAGAAAAAGCTGCCCAAGCGGTGGACATGAAGAGAGTAGAAGCACAGGTTGATTGGTTAAAGAATGAACCTGAAACTACTGTTGAGGAAGAGTAAATGAAATCTTTTGCATCTATATCAAGAGAACTTTATGAGGCAAAATTTAAATTGCCTAAAAAACATAAAGAACTTAAAGTAGATAGCATGAAAACGGGTGGTAAAAATTATACCATTACGTATTCCAAAATGGGTAGAGACATTTATGCATTCGTGAATAATAATGAAACTGGGCCTTATAAAGACTTAAAGGACGCAGAAAAATCTGTGAAGGAATTATCCAAACTCTTTAAACAAATGAATTTTGAAGGGGTAACAGAAGAGGAAATTTTCAATGAAATTAATTTCAGAGTATAACGAAGCAAAACCATTAGTAGAATCTAAAGACAATGGTAAAAAAGATTACTTTATCGAAGGTGTCTTCATGCAAGCAGACATCAAGAATCGTAACGGAAGAGTCTACCCTAAAGAAATCATGGACAAAGAGGTCAAACGTTACATTAAAGAATTTGTAAACGAACAAAGAGCATTCGGAGAGTTAGGACACCCCGAAGGGCCAACAATCAATTTAGACAAAGTATCCCACATGATTACCGAACTAAACGAAGACGGTACAAACTGGGTGGGTAAAGCAAAGATTTTAAGTACCCCAAACGGTGAGATTGTAAAAAATCTTATCGATGACGGTGCGAAACTAGGTGTTTCTTCAAGAGGACTTGGTTCATTAGAACAAAAATCGGACGCACAGTATGTGAAGTCGGACTTTCAACTTGCAACTGCAGGTGATATTGTCGCAGACCCTTCAGCGCCAGATGCCTTTGTAGACGGTATCATGGAAGGTGTTGAGTGGATTATGGACAACGGAATCCTTAAAAGGCAAGAAATGGAGTCTATGAGAGAGATTCTAATGAAAGAAAAACAGTCAAGACTGGAAGAAACAAAAATAAATCTATGGAAAGAGTTCGTTAAGAACTTATAACATATAAATAAAAAAGTAAACTCAAACAGGAGAAAAATATGGCAGAGTTAGATACAAACCAAGATGAGCTATTAGAGGCAGGACAACCTGACGCTAAAGCTGAGAAAGGTGACAAAAACCCGCCTAAGCAAGGTTCAAGTGATGCCGAAAAAATAGAAAGTGGCAAAGCTGAAGTCGTCAAACCCGAAGAAAATCCTGTTGACAAAGCTGTCGATTCTGTAGATAAAGCAGAAGATGGAGTCAAAGAGATTTCCAACGACCCTCAACAGAAGGGCGAAGGGAAACCTGATAAGGCTGAAAAAATCAAAGAAGGCGAAGGCGCTGACGAAGAAGCAGAAGTTTCTGAAGCAGAAGAAAAAACACCTTCTAAGATGGAAACAATCAAAGCTATGGTCAACACAATGAAGGAAATGAATAAAGAAGACCTTCAAGGTATTTTCTCTTCTATTTCAGAAGATGAGGTTGACGAGTCTTTGACTAAGGCAGAAATCGCAAGAAACATTGTCGAACTAGTTAAGAAACTAGATGACGAAAAGGTTCTAGAGATGTACGGCAAGATGAAAGGTGTCGAGGACGAAGAAGAAGAAGACGAAGACAAAAAGATGAAAAAAGAATCTGTTGACGAAGAAGCTTCCGAAGAACTCGAATCTAAACTTGTAGAGATTGAAATTGAAGACGACCTAAATGCAATCTCAGAAGCATTAGACTTGTCAGAAGAGAACCAAGAAAAAGCTAAAACAATCTTTAAAGCTGCTGTTACTTCTAAAGTAGCAGAAGTTGAAAAAGAATTGAAAGAAGCTTACGAAACAGAATTACAAACCTCAGTAGATAAGGTCAAAGCCGACTTAAGTGAAGCAGTTGACAAATACTTGTCTTACGTTGCTGACGAGTGGACGAAAGAAAACGAATTAGCTATCGAGAGAGGTTTGAAAGCTGAAATGACTGAAAACTTTATTTCAGGATTGAAAACATTGTTCGTAGAACATTATGTTGAAGTTCCCGAAGAAAAGTATGACGTGATTGACGAGCTTTCTAATCGTCTCGATGAGATGGAAGTTAAACTTGACTCCGAAGTTCAAAAAAATATGGACATCGCAGAAGAGTTGGACACTCTCAAGAGAGAAAATGTGGTAAAGGATGCGTCTTCGGACTTAACTGAATCACAGAAAGAGAAATTAGAATCACTCGCAAACGGTGTAGATTTCCAAGACGAAGCTGACTTCGCAGAGAAGATTGGTGAAATCAAGGAAGCATACTTCGGTATTGAAGGTGAATCTATTTCCGAGGATACTGTAGTTGAAGAAGGAACTGGTACGCTTGAAGACGAAGAGTCTGCACCTGTACTTGCTCCTGAAATGAACAGGTATTCTGACGCAATTAGTAAACTAAAACCATTAGGTTAATTTAAAGGGGAAAACAAAAATGTTTTTATCTGAAAACTTACAGGACAAGTGGCAACCTATCCTAGAGCATGCTGATTTACCAAAAATCGAAGACTCTTACAAGAAAGCTGTCACAGCAGTTATCCTAGAAAACCAAGAGAAAGCTCTTAACGAAGACAGAGTATCTCTTGAAGAAGCTGCACCTTTAAATGCTACTGGCAGTTCTGCTATATCTAACTGGGATCCAATCCTAATTAGTTTAGTACGAAGAGCTATGCCTAACTTGGTTGCTTACGACATTTGTGGTGTTCAACCAATGACTGGGCCAACAGGACTTATCTTTGCTATGAAAGCAAGGTATAACGACTATCCGACTCAAGGACGTGAAGGTAAAACTGAAGCTTTAGGGCTTGACGAACCACACACTCCTTATTCGGCAGCTGCTCAGACAACTTCAGCTGGTGCATTAACAGCTGCAATCAGTGACCCATTTGACACTAGTTCACCTTCTTATGAAGACACAACTGGTTCAGGTATGTCTACTGCAACTGCAGAAGCATTAGGTGATGTCGAAGCTTCCAACGGATTCGCTCAAATGGCTTTCACAATTGAGAAAGCAACAGTAACTGCTAAATCAAGAGCACTTAAAGCGGAATACACTTTAGAATTGGCACAAGACCTTAAAGCAATTCACGGTCTAGACGCTGAATCTGAACTCGCTAACATTCTTTCATCTGAAATCCTTGCTGAAATCAACAGGGAAGTTGTAAGAAACGTTAATATCCAAGCAAAAGTTGGTGCATCTGCAACAGCTTCAGCTGGAACATTCAACTTAGATGTTGATGCTAACGGACGTTGGTCAGTTGAGAAATTCAAAGGTCTATTATTCCAAATAGAAAGAGAATCAAATGTAATCGCAAAAGAAACAAGACGTGGTAAAGGTAACTTTATCCTTTGTTCTTCTGACGTTGCATCTGCACTTTCAATGGCTGGTGTATTAGATTATACTCCTGCGCTTAACACTGACATTAACGTTGACGATACTGGTAATACTTTTGCTGGTGTTTTAAACGGTAGAGTTAAAGTTTACATCGACCCATATGCTGGTGTTGATTACTTAACTGTCGGTTACAGAGGGTCTAACCCTTATGACGCTGGACTTTTCTATTGCCCATACGTTCCATTACAAATGGTTCGTGCGGTTGGTGAGAATACTTTCCAACCTAAGATTGGTTTCAAAACAAGATACGGAATGGTATCTAACCCATTCGTAGGTTCTACACCTGCTAATGGTCTAGCTTCTGCTGGTACAAACCAATACTACAGAAAGTTCGCAGTATCTAACATTCTATAAGAATAGTTACATCCGAATTAAAAACCCCACCTTTTGGTGGGGTTTTTTTTGTCCTAAATATTATTACGTTCATCTCGCAAGAGACGGAAGTAAACCTGAAAACCTCTCACCGTTCAGGTGAGGCAAGCAAGTACCCATTCGGGGAACGAGACCGAAAGTTGAAGGAACGCATTTTTTATTTTAATTAATTAGAATAGGAGATGATATGAAAAACTTTTACAGAGGTATCTCATACAATCCTGCTGATATCAAAGAAACTCAAAAAGTTGAGTTCGCTGGTATATACAGAGGAACCAAGCATGATACTGCCAAAGAAAAGTCTAGTAATCCACAGCACGGAGTATACCGTGGTGTTAAATGGGTTGCTTAACTAAATACGAGTGATACAATCATTCGTGCAGGACGGTAGTATCCGAAGGGGGAAGACTTAACATCTTCCCCTTTCTTTTTGTGTCTGAATTGTGACAATTGTGTGACACTTTCGTGTCTATATATTAGTATGGAACAATTAATAAACACAATATTACTTCTAATGTTGCCTTGGGGTATCTTAGGTTTTTATCTATTGATAACGCCATCAGACAAAGGAATCTTTGAACAAATTCATAAGATAATGAAATCTGGCAGAATTAACAAAGTCGCCAACAAAGTCTTGAGGTAGTTTAAAAATACCTAAATAGGTATATGACTACGATTAATAAATCTATACTTCAAAAGAACAACTTTAGACTTCTCATCGATAAAGTACCAACGGTGGAATACTTCGTGCGTACTGCAAATGTGCCTGGCATATCATTCAGTGAGACTGCTGTACCTGCTGGTATAGGACTGGACGCATATTTTCCAGGCGATAAAGTTGAATTTGAGAAGTTATCTGTATCATTCTTGGTAGACGAAGACCTAGAAAACTTTAAAGAGATTTATAATTGGATGGATTCTATTGTACCTATACAAGACCCAACTAAGTATAAGACTCTAACAGGAACGACTGCAACAAGAACCAATGCATATTCAAGTGCGAGTGGTGACCTAAACCAATATAGCTTAATTACACTTGTACTAAATACCAATAAGAATATACCAAACAGGTTCTTTAAATTTTATGACGCATTTCCAACGTCACTTAGTGGATTGGAACTTGCATCAGGTGAATCGGGTGAAGCAGTAATATGTACAGTAGACTTTAGATTTACCTATTATGAGATAGGAACCACTAGTTAAAAACACATTTTCGTGATATAATTATAGTATGAACTTAGAAGAACTACGCAATGAGTGGTCTAAGGATTGTGAAATTGACGATATCGAACTAGATAAATCGTCACTAGAAGTCCCCAAACTACACGCAAAATATCAAGAATTCTTGACCGATAATATATTGATTCTCAAGAACTTAGAATTCCAATACAATACCCTGCTTAAGAATAAGTGGTTATGGTATAACGGAAAAATGTCTGAGGAACAAATAAAAGAACTTGGTTGGGAAGACGACCCTTTTGACGGTCTCAAAGTCATGAAGAATGATATGCAGATATGGTATAACGCTGACCAAGACTTACAAAGAATGAGTGGTAAAGTGGAGTATCAGAAAATCATTATCAACTTCTTGAAAGAGTGTATGCAAAATATCACTTGGAGACACCAAACGATTAAGAATACAATTGACTGGCGAAAATTTATGGCGGGACAATGATACTATCTAATTACATGTATACAGCACCTGAATTCTTTACTAGAGAAGAAGTTGCACAAATACACCAACATGCAGTTACAGTTCCACTAGACGTTGGACGTACAGGTAATGCTTTACAAGACGACCCTGACGCACCACCGCTTGACGAAAATCATTCTGCTGACGCAGGTATCAGACAATCAAAAGTAAAATGGTTTACCTCGCCTGGCCAATATGCAATGCCTGATAATATTGTACATAAAATTAATGAGATTGTTCACCAAGGAATGGAAGAGTGTGCGTGGAACTTTACTTTATCTTGGGTAGAAAATTTCCAGTATACAATTTACGAACACAATCCTGATTTACCTACAGGTGATTATTATACATGGCATACAGACCATGGTGGTGAAACACACATTGGTCAAGACGGAATGCCACACCATAGAAAGATTAGTATGACCATACAACTATCAGACCCTTTAGATTATGAAGGTGGTAAGTTCCAATGGTTAGAACCTAATCCACAGTTTGATAGAATTAAGTTTGGTGATAAGAAACTTGATATTGATTCAGCAATCAGAACACTACCATTCAGTGCACAAGCAATCGGTTCAATATGTTTATTTCCAAGTTGGTTGTATCACCAAGTCACACCAGTAACGAGAGGAACTAGAGTATCAATAGTAGGTTGGTACAATGGCCCACCATGGACTTAAAAATTTCTAAAGTCAATGAAGTCTTTATGAAGATTTCATGTGACGACTCAATTGCAAAAGACTTACACGATTACTTTTCGTTTAAAGTTCCTAACGCAAAATTCATGCCTTCATTTAAGAATAGACGTTGGGACGGTAAAGTATATCTGTTCAGTATCAAAACGCATAAAATTTATATCGGATTACTTCCATACATTGCTGAGTTCTGTGAAGAAAGACAATACAAGTATTCAGTAGAAGAAGACGTTATTACAAAGAATGAAATTACCGAAGACGAATACAATAAGTTTATCGACCAATTGAACTTACCATTTGAACCTAGAGATTATCAGAAGGACGCATTTTTAAAGTGTATCGAATACGGAAGAAAGTTATTAGTATCACCAACTGCGAGTGGTAAGTCATTAATCATTTATTTACTTGCACGTTATTATAATAAGAAAACAATTGTCATTGTACCTACAACTTCATTGGTAGAACAAATGGCAAAAGATTTTGAGGAGTATGGATATGATAAAGAAATTTGTAAAATATACAGCGGTCAACCTGTGTTCGATTCAGACATTACGATTACAACTTGGCAGTCTTTATCTAAAGCACCTACTGATGTTCTTGCGAAGTTTGAAGTTGTTGTAGGAGACGAGGCACACTTATTCAAAGCAAACGTATTAAAAGGTATCTTAGAAAAAATGAGAAGTACCGCAATACGTTTTGGTACTACAGGTACACTAGACGGTACAGAGGTGCATAGATTACAACTAGAAGGTTTATTTGGGCCTGCGAGTAAAGTTATATCAACTTCTGAATTGATTGACGAAGGAACAATCGCAAGTTTTGATATTGACGTTATCATATTAAAACATGAGAAGACTGCTAAATTAAAGTATCAAGAAGAAATGGATTACTTGGTAGCGAATCAAAAAAGAAATGATTTCATCTGTAATCTTGTGTACAGTTTATCGGGAAATACACTCATATTATTCCAATATGTCGAAAAACATGGATTTGTTCTATACACTTTAATGAAAGACAGAATAGAAAATCTTCATTATGTTTATGGTGGAACTGATACAAAAGATAGAGAAGAGATTAGAGGGTTAGTAGAAAAACAAGAAGACGCTGTTATCCTTGCGTCATACGGCACCTTTAGCACTGGTGTTAATATAAAGAAGATAGATAACATAATTTTTGCTTCGCCTTCTAAATCAAGAATACGTAACTTACAATCCATTGGACGTGGATTGAGAAAGGGTAATGGTAAAGAAAGTCTAAGACTATTTGATATCGCAGACGATTTATGGGGAGACAACTATACATTACGTCATTTAAAAGACCGTATAAATATTTACAACGAGGAACAATTTCCTTATAACATTAAGCAATTTAAATTATGAACACCCTAAATACAAATATGGACAATGTAACAACCTTAGCACCAAACCGTTATGAGGTAATCAAACTCAAAACAGGTTTAGATATAGTCGGTATGGTAAGAGATTCAGGAGAGGGTATACACATAACTCTTCCTATGATATGTCAATTACAATTGACTCAGACGAATGATACCTTATCAACTTTTATTCCTTACGCACCTTTGAGTGCGGAACCAACGCTATTCATTCCGAATACACACATTGTTCACCGTAATAAACTTAACGAGCAATTCGTTAGTTACTATGACAATGCATCTGCAAAATGGTTAGAAATGGTTGAGAACGGAACCATTCCAGTGAAATCAAATCAAGAATATCAGAGGGATATCAAAGCATATGTGGATAGAGCAATGCAAGATATCATAAACGCAACAGGGGGCCCAATAACTCCCGAAGAACTAAGAAAATTAGAAATCCTTGAAGATGAAGATTTTGATTTAGAAACAGAGTATGAACAACACCTTGTTACTAAAGGCAAAAAGATTCTTCACTAATGGCAATTTGGTATTTAAATATGTTACAAGAAGACGAACAAGGCATGAAACAGTTCGACCATTTGTTACACCAGTATTGGAGTGACGATAAGTCGAAGAAGGCAGAAGTATATGTAACCGACCAAGGGTATGGTTGCAGGTATTACGAAGACCATATGTGGAAGAAAGATATCGTGTATAAGAATCATTCTGAATCATATGCGGAGTCAGCTGCCGAGAATTATGTGCTAGGAATTTTAGAGTTATAAATAAATCGGATTGATATAACATTGTGTTATATTATGATATTAACCTTATGAATATATGGAGAAACCATGACCACTATAGCATACGCTATGAAGAGCATGGTGCGAAAGGTTGACAGACTAAGAGAAAACGAAAAGGTTTGTGTTTTCTGCGATGCGGTGCAAATGGTCACACTAATGACTCTTCCAATAGCCATACCGTTTATTATAATGTATATGACAATACATTATGGATTTTAATTATTAAGCTAGCTTGTCGGGGCGACATAGTTAGGATATCAGATGGAACTGATTCTGTCTAGGTAGTTTTACAATTTTTTTTATGGAGAAAGTATGAGTGATAGATACGAACAACAACTACAGTTCACGTTCAAACCTAAAGACGCTACACCTGAACAGATTGCCGAATGGCATGAGAAGGAAGGGAAATGGTGGGCGGATAGAAGTCTAACTATAGTCGCTATTGCATCAGTAGTACAATTTTCTGCAATGGGTATGATGTTATTATCCTTTTACCTGATACAACTTTCAGTTGGATAAATACTAAAAACCCTCTTACATTATGGGAGTGTGTAACATATAATAGATACATGACTAAGAAAACTACTGATAAGAAACAAGCGGAACATTACGTAAATAACAAAGAGTTTACAGCTGCTGTCGCAGAGTATAACGCTTCTGTTAAACTTGCGGAATCTCAAGGTAAAACACCACCACGTATGACAGAATATATTGGTGAATGTATTTACAAGATTGCAACCCGTTTATCCACACGTCCAAATTTCATTAACTATACCTATAGAGATGAAATGATTTGTGACGCTATCGAAAACTGTCTACAGTATATCAACAATTTCAATGTTGAAAAATCTAACAATGCATTCGCATATGTAACCCAAATTTGTTACTACGCATTCCTAAGGCGTATTCAAAAAGAAAAGAAACAAGTCTTCATTAAACAAAAACAAATAGAAGAAGCGGGTGTTACAATGGACGCTTATACTACTATTGACGGTTCTCATGACCCAACGTTCTCAAATACTAACGTAGAGTGGATGCAGGAACATATGAACCACGTGGAATATGAACCACGTAAAAGTAAAAAGAAATCAAGAAAAGCGAAAGCAAATCTTGACCAAGACTTGAGCAAAAATAACACTTAATGAAAATAGCTATTTTGAATGACACTCATTGCGGTGTCAGGAACGATATGGTTGAAATGTCCGATTATCAAGGACGCTTTTACGAAGAAATATTTTTTCCATATCTAGACCAACACGATATCAAACATATCATTCATATGGGTGATTACTTTGATAGAAGAAAATTCATAAACTTTGCGTCCATGCAAAGGAACATTGAGCATTTTGTAAAACCTATGATAGAAAGAGGTATTACAATGGACTTGATTATAGGTAATCATGATACCTATTATAAGAACACCAACGAAGTAAACTCGCCTGCCTTATTATTATATGGTCAACCAAACATAACAGTATACGAAGAACCTATAGTTAAGAACTATGACGGTTTAGATATTGCACTTGTTCCATGGATTAATAATGAAAACTACGCAGACAATATAGAGTTCTTTCAATCCGCACCAGCACCAATCTGTATGGGACACTTTGAAATAGAAGGTGCCATGATGAATCCTGCAATGGTATGTTCACACGGATTGAATCCTAGTTATCTAAAGAGATTTGAAAAGGTTTACAGTGGTCACTTCCACCACAAAACAGACGTAGAGAATATACGCTACGTAGGTTCACAAATGCAATTCACTTGGTCAGATTACGGAGACGAAAAATACTTTCATATCTTTGATACTGATACAAGAGAAATGTTACCTGTACATAATCCATTAACAATGTTTGAAAAGGCATTCTATAATGATACTGAAGCAACTTTTGAATCGATTGCTAATGACGATTATGAAAAATACAGAGGGAAGTTTGTGAAGGTAATCGTAATAGAAAAGGAGAACCCATATTGGTTTGATACATTCTTAGATAAACTTCATGGTGTTAATCCGTTACACGTATCAGTAGTAGACGATAACAAACACATGGACTTCTTTGACGATGAAGAGATAGAAAATGTAGAAGATACATTAACTATTCTATCAAAGTATGTTGAGGGTCTAGAAATACAAGGAAAGAAAAAAGAACTAGACAAAATAATGAAGTCGCTGTACCATGAAGCATTGGAAGAACATAACTTTTTATGATAAATTTTAGAAAAGTAAGATACAAAAATCTATTATCAAGTGGTAACAAGTTTACCGAAATACAATTAGACAAACACCAAACAACCCTTATTCTAGGGGAAAATGGTAGTGGTAAGTCTACACTTCTTGACGCCTTATGTTTTGGTTTATACGGACGTGGGTTTCGTAATCTAAAGAAAGACTTACTTATCAATAGTATCAATGAGAAAGGTCTTGAAGTACAGATTGAATTTTCTATTGGTACAAAACAATACAAGGTAATCCGTGGTGCAAAACCAAACAAGTTTGAATTATATCTTGATGACGTAATGCTTAATCAAGACGCAAACGTAAGAGACTACC